>ERZ772960.83-NODE-83-length-89318-cov-15.232045_pt1 | contig 89318 bp, 96 predicted proteins | sample MGYA00580678_ERZ772960 | MGnify/ENA primary metagenome ERZ772960 (study PRJEB29015, sample SAMEA2737930) | human oral metagenome | biome: human oral; feature: human-associated habitat; material: dental | place: China | collected 2059 ...
CCTGGCCACCACAACCTGGCAAGCACAACAAGAAGCCATGTGGCTGGTAAAACAGCTGGATATATACCTAAAGGACGTAGAGTTAAAAGCGGGCATCTGGATGGATATAGAAGAAGAGATGCAAAAAGACCTGGGAGCCCAAGAACTTACGTCGGTAGTGATGGCAGGAATCAATGTAATGAATGAGGCAGGAAAGTATGTAGGCATCTACGGCAGTTATGATACGCTGGTAAACTGTATGAATTTGGAAGATATCCCCGATTACGTGCCTTTTTTCGTAGCCATTTTCGGACCGGTCAACTATTTTAAACAAGAGTATCCGAATAAGACGTGCAGCCTCTGGCAATACTCCGACGAAGGACAGATTAACGGATGTGCGGTTGATTTAGACGTTATGTACGACTAACCGAGGTGACATGATGAAAATTCCGATGATAAACGATGAGAAACGGGCGAAACTTGTAAGAATCACGCTCATTGCGATTTTGACGGCTTTTTGCTTAGGATGTATATACTTTGCCGTGCAGCATGAGAAAAAGCCCGTAGAGAGCCCTGTGCGAATGCGTTTTTCGGACACGACCGATAAAATTGCAGTAAAGAAGAATCTACACGTCGATGATAAGACGGCAGGGGAACTGGTGACGAGAATTGAACGAATTCACGAGGAGACCGTATCACCGAATGTAACTTATTACGTATCGGCTCCTGATTTACAAACGGCTGCCGATACGACAGAGGTGTCTATTCGAAATAAGGATCCACGCTTACCGAAAGAGGCGGTAGCTAACAGTGATCGCACGGTAGTCACGGTAGACGATACCAAGCAGAAAGTGGATGTGTACAAAATAAACCTTAGAAACAACCACAAAATAAAGGCAGGCGGCACCTACATAGACGGGAAACCGTATCTATCTATCGGGTACCAAGCGGGCCGTGTTGAAGGCATAGCCCATGCAGACCAAACAGGCGTTAAAGGCGGCACGATTATGTACACACTTAAAGAGTGGTAGTTGTTTAATGAAACGCCGTTTCGTTAATCAACATTTGATAGTTGTTTAATAAATCAACCTTCTGTTAAATAACTTTGTGAAGTTAGTCAAGCAAAAGGCATTTTACTGGACTAAGATAAAAGATAGTCAAGTAAATGGCGTTTTACTGGACTACCGAGACAAGAAAAAGCGGATTTTTGAGGTTAAGAAATTGACCCTCTGAATCCGCTTTTTTGTGTTTTTACATCAAAATTAATATAAGTCAATTCAAAATAAAGGTATTGAGCGTATAGCTTTATTGCTTATTTGAACTGTTGGAATTTTTCCAATGGTTCAATCTTGTTTTACTTTGTAAGTTCCAAAAAGTCGGGAATTTGGAACTTATGGATAGCTAAGTTCCAAAAAGTCTAAAATTTGGAATCCGCTTTTTTGTGTTTTCAGATACCTTTAATGTTAATGCCTTAAATAAACCTATTGAGCTTATATATTGATTGAATAAAGGTATTTCCAAACTGGAAACAAAGGCACTTTGCATAAAATGCAAAATGGTAACGTAAAAGGCTCTCTGATTAATTTTAGGGAGCCTGATTTTCTACCATATTTTCTACCAAAGTTTCAAAAATTTGCATCGCACAGCAAAGAGCGATACTTAAAAAATGGCTTAATATCAATAGGTAGCGTACTGTCTACTGACGCATAAAAATTGCCTAAACTGATTGGAAATCATGTGTGCGGTGAACTCCGTACCCAGGGTTCAAATCCCTGACTCTCCGCCATAACGTAAGACAGGGACTGCATTTGCAGTCCTTTTTTGTTTGTCTTATAGATAGGTACTTACACTCGTGGTTTGCATGAGGGTATTTATATAATTTTTAACGTAAAGCGATGGTATGACTGAAGAAGCGTATTCGGCTTTATTGAAAAATTCGGAGCTCATAATTTCAAAATTTAGGAAAAAGCTTGCTGTATTTGCGGACACCTTAAAGTCAAACAAGTTAAAGTTATGACAACACCGGGTAATGTGTTCACAAGAGTTATTGACTGTTTTTTGACAGGAGCTGATAATAAGCCTGATGAAGCGTCTATTTTTTCGTGGTTTTCTACGGTGAATGCAACTGTCTTGTACAGATGACCTGTTAATCATGTATAATAAAATAAAAGCCATCGGTGCTAAAATAACTACATAAAGGAGAGCAGATATGACTTTATCCGATTGGATCCAAGAACATCTTTTTCAAACATATGTGACATGGCGTACGAAGAGTCCCCTATATGATAGTAAGGGATTTCATATAGACGGGATCAATAATTCCCTAAAGGCCATGGAGGATGGGATTATTGCTTATACGGAGTTGTATCCTCCTCATGCCGTACAAGGATGCACGTCTATGAAGGCTCGCGTCGGTAAGAGTTTGACTATGATGGACCTTTATTTAGAGCTGGAGGGTAAGTGCTATGTCATTGAGAATATGACATACGCCGAGGGGATACGGATCATGCGAGATTTTGTAAAAAAACGTATCTTGCCTGAACGAAGCCGGTATGTGGAAACCGTAGAATTCGATAAGCAAGCCTTGGAAAAGTCGTTTGCAGAGTTAGCACAGCTCTTAATCGGTGACTCTGAGAGGGTTAAGCAATTTATGTCCAAGGTTCGGGTGGATTCTATGGAACTTATAGATGACAGCTGGTATGATCTGTATGAGGTATTGTTGTCGTGTAACGTGGCTGCGGATTTAAGCCTGAAAATCGACAAAGAAAGTCTTGTGGATGTGGTAGAAAAGTTAGCCGAACCTAAGGGGCTAAACGTTAATGAAGCGTCTTTGGACGAAGACGGATTCTCTACTCAATGGATTGAAGTGATTAATTCTTCATGGCAGGGATATAGCCTGATAGACATGGATATAGGAACGGATTACTACGTATTACTGGTTCTTAGTGATGAAGAATTTAAGAGAGCTGAAGCATTAAGTCGAATGCTTTTCCATAGAATGGTGCTTGCGGAAAAGGCGTAAAAACTAACTTTTCGTAAAGACCTTAGTGTTACTCTGATATATGTGAAATACGAGAAATTTGTTTGTGAACAGGATTCGATTGGCTTAATTTTGGATTGAGAGAAAGCTCCGAAAATCGATATGATTTTCGGAGCTTTCTCTTTTATATTGTGTCCTTTAGCAACTTTGGAAAAATGAAATCCATGCACCGAAAGAATAACATGCCGCATAACGTTTACGTATTAAAATACATTTATAAATTTTTGATTTTAAGGTGTAACTCTTAAAATTGAATTGATTAAGCACATAAATTATAAAGCATGGGAATACAGGGTTTTATATATACAATAGTAAATCGAACGAGGAAAATCTTCGCAAAAAAGTGAGCTTTCGGAAGATAATTTTTTTAAGAACCTTGTAAAATGGCGTTGTTATCACAAAATATAAGATTAAAATAGAAAAAAGCACGGATCTCAAATGAGAATTTCAAAAAAATATAATAAGCGGATACTGTTATCTAATACTGTAAGTATTGAATAAAAATAAAAGTGATGAACAAATGAATAAAACGCATATATTGTTGCGAAATTGTAAAGATTGTAATATTATAGAAACATAAAGAAAATTATTGCATGGGAGTGGGTGAGCTGTTATGAATGACAGATATGTGAGAACGCGTTTGGCCGTAGTTGCGGCTACTGTGTTACTGGGTACAACCTGTGGCGGTTTTACGGCCCTGGCGGCACCGGCCGCCAATCCGGCAGGAACCGGCGACGGCGTAGCCATCGGTACGGGGAGTTGGGCTCCTAAGGCGGAAAATGTAGCTATCGGTGCAGGAACACGTATTGAATATTACGGCGGTGTCGGACAGCCTTCGACGGGTGATATTGTAATCGGCGGCGGTGCTCATACGAACAACTATGCCGACCAGGGCGGCGGCATTGCTATCGGCCATAAGGCTTTTGCCGAAAGTCCGGTAGGCAGCCAAGAATTAGCTTATGATTTCGGGCAGTCGGGAATGACTGCATCCGGGGCTGCCGGGCCTCATCCCGAAAACATGGTGACGGGTATTGCCATCGGAAAAGATGCATATACTCGCTCGGGAAGCGTTATGGTAAGTACTCATAATTATCGCGGTAATATCGGTGATATTACGGTTGATACGGGTTCTGTGGCGAATATGCGCAATTATAATATTAAAACCGATGCTACGACAGTAGGTACGAACAGCTTTAATAATGCATCCTTCGGCGTGGTCAACGGGGCTTATTCGGCTATTACGGGTAAAGACTATAGTAAAAACTTCGGGGCTACCATTACGGGGTCTTTGAACAGTATTGAATCGGAAACGGTTGCTAATAATGATGCAGGTGTTGCCAACAGCATTGTCGGGTTGGCCAACAGAACTCATAATACAAACGGGTCTTTGATCTTCGGGGCAGGCAATGAAATCACCAATTCCATCGGCAGTTTGTCAGCGCCTGCAGGCGGGGCGCCTTCACCCAAGGATTTGGCTGACACGCTGCGGACGGCTGTACAAAACGCCGACGGAGGCGGCTCGACGTTGGCAATGGGTATGGGCAACAAGGCGGATTATACCTTGGGGTCTCAGCTGTCGGGCGTGAATAATACCTTAAAGGGAACCTCTGCCGCTTCCGTGAGCAAATATAACTTGTTGAACGGCTATAAAAACACGGGTACTGATGTGAATCATGTATCGGTTGTAGGCTCGGAAAATACGATAAGCAATACAGATAATGCCATTGTCATGGGTGATAAACGGACGTTGACCAACGCAAACGGAAGCATCATTTTAGGTTCGGGGAATTCGGCTCTTACGACAAGTGTAGGCAATGCCGTATCCGTCGGATATAACGCTAATGTATTGCAAGCCGGCGGTGTGGCTATAGGTGCTAATTCCGTGGCTTCCGTAGCTGCCGGTGCCGTAGGCTATGATCCCCATACCGGAGGTGTTTCCTCTAATTCGTCGTCTACGTGGAAGGCGACGGATGCGGCCGTTTCCGTCGGCAACGGAACAACCGTGACGCGTCAAATAACAGGCGTTGCAGCCGGCACGAACGATACGGACGCTGTCAACGTGGCCCAACTTAAACGTGTTATTGCCGGTACGACGATTGTAGATAATACTCTGGTAAATCGGCTGGGAAATCGTGTGAATCGAGTCGGGGCCGGTGCCGCTGCTTTAGCAGCTCTTCACCCCTTGGCATTTGATCCGGATTACAAATGGGACTTTGCAGCCGGTTACGGTAACTATGCCGGGGCCAATGCCATGGCTGTAGGTGCTTACTATCGTCCCAATGAAGATATTATGTTCAGTATGGGCGGCTCCTTCGGAGGCGGAGAAAACATGATGAATGCCGGCGTAAGCTTTAAGCTCGGCCAAGGAACTCATGTAAAACGGTCTGCATCGGAGTTGAGTAAAGAAGTAGAAGAGTTGAAGTCTATTGTAAAAGCTCAGAGCGAGGAAATTCAGGCTTTGCGGGCTAATCAGGAGGCTTTGGCACAAGCTGTGGCAATTCAAAAATAGGCCTTAAGATCAAGACCCCTCTTGATTGTGAAAGGATATAATAAGTGGCAGAAAGCCGCTGACAGGGCGTATATCGTCGTGTCGGCGGCTTTCTGCAAGTAGTATATTTAATTGTGAAAATAGGGCGTGAATATTATTTTAACATGATTGCTACTCCATGGGGTTTATTGGGATCCATGGCTACAGCTAGATCGCTTAATTTGACAAGCAAATCCGTGTCAGAAACAACCTTTGCTTGAAAATGTGAGCCTGCAGGGAATTCAACGTTTTTCCCTTTCATAAACATTCCGCCGACAAAAGATACGACGGCGGCCACTGCGATGGCACCACCATCATGCCCGGCTTTTTTAAATGCAGTATATTCTAAGGGGATTTGGACATTATTTATTGTTTTTACTGATGTAATCGTAAATTCTAATTTTCCTGAACGACCAAACATTCCGGATTTAGTTGCTTTTGTAACGACGCCTTCCACAGGAGTGCCGGCAGGTATAACTATAACATCGTTAATAATAATATTATCCAAGGTTTTTAACGGAAGAGGGTCTCCCTTTTTTAGTGTTTTAGAAGAGACCGTCGATGTTAATTCTATTGTTAATTCTGTGCCTGCGGGGATATAAGCATTCCCCACAGGTATTTTTGTAACCGATGCTCGTTCGGCTTCTTCTTGTAAGACTGCAGATTTAAACGGTTTGTATTCACCGGCGGGGGCTTGGGTCTGTGTCTGTGTAGTAACCGCTTGATTAGCTGTTAGCTCAGCAGCGCTGACAGAGGATACAGAAAGAGATAAGCAGAGTAAGAGGGGCAATGATTTTTTTAGCATGAAAAATTCACTCCTTGTTAAGATTAATTGCGATAAAATTATTGGTAAAGCTCCGTATATTGGTAAACATTATAAAAATAAAGCCAACACACAATTTAATTGTAACAAAATTGATATGAAAGTGAAATAATATTGCAATAAAGTAAATAGGTGAGATTAATTGATTTGTTTGGGGAATATAAACTGCTCCGTGAATTTCGATCTTCTTTTACTTTGTAGGCTGGAAGCGTATAATAAAACGCATCCGAACTATGGAAAGGAAGATTTTATGAATAGAATGAATCCTTATGTATATATGTTTTCACTCGGCCATTTTTCCGTTGACTGGGCGCAAAGTGCTTTTCCCGCCTTGTTACCCTATTTCATAACGCTTTGCAGCCTGTCTTACAGGGATGCAACGGCTCTTTTATTTGCCAACATTCTTTTGGCATCGGTTACTCAACCTGTTTTGGGATATTACTCCGACAAGGTGTCCAAACCCTGGTTTATTCCTTTCGGCGTTCTCCTGAGCGGGCTTTCCCTTACCGCCTTGGCTTTTACAGATAATTACTCGGTTATTTTTATATGCTCCATGTTGAGCGGCTTGGGGTCATCTATATATCATCCCGAAGCGGCCCGTATGGTTAATGAAATATCGGGAGCCATAAAGGGCAAGGCTATGGGAACATTTTCCGTCGGCGGCAGTGTGGGATTTGCTGTAGGACCCATTATAGCCGGCTTATGTGCCTATGCCTTTGATATTCACGGGCTGGCGGTTTTCGCAGTCGTCAATACCGGCTTGGCCTTATTCCTCTATCATCATTTGCCGAAGGTTTTGGCACAAATCAATAGGAATGAAACTGTCGAAGAAACGGTTACAAGCAGGATAGAAAAACGAAATGACTGGTCTTCTTTCAGTAGACTGACGGTCGTCATCTTTGCTCGTTCCATAAGTTTTGCCGTTTGTAATGCCTTTATTCCCCTCTTTTGGGTCAAAGTGTTAGGACGTACGCCGTCTGAAGGGAGTCTGGCTTTATCCCTGCTCTTTGCCATCGGCGTTGTCGGCACCTATGTGGGCGGCCTTATTGCGGATCGGACAGGTTTTGTCAAGGTAATGCGTGTAGCCATTACGTTTATGGTACCGGCCATGTACTTTTTCGTTCACAGCACGACGGCTTGGGAAGCCGCACTCTTTATCGTACCTGTAGGACTGACTTTGTTTGCTCCGTACAGCGCTATTGTCGTGTTGGGACAAACCTTCTTGGGTAAGAATGTGGGCTTTGCCTCAGGCGTAACCTTAGGTTTAAGTGTTACCATAGGAGGGCTTCTCACCCCGTTGGTCGGTTGGGCGGCCGATATATGGGGGATTCCAACGGCTTTACAAGTCTTGTGGATTTGTGCGGCCATAGGAGCGATTTTCACTTTTTCAGTGCGAGAACCCAAGGATGCGGCATGAGCAAAATGATACAGGTTGCATGTATGATTTCTGAATCCGTATGGCAATAGGAGGAGTATCTCTAAAATTCATCTTTTTACGGTTTTTCTTTTTCTTCAATATGGTATAATAGCAACCGTAAAAAATGGTTTTGTGTGCTTTAAAGGGGACTTTGTTATGACCATTGAATCCTATATTGACTATACGAACCTTAAGCCCGATGCAACGCCGAATGATATTATTCAACTTTGCAAAGAGGCGAAGCAGTATCGATTTGCGTCCGTATGTGTCAATTCGTCGTATGTGCCGCTTGCCCGCCGTGAACTGGCCGGATCGTATGTGCGTATCGTTTCGGTTGTAGGTTTTCCTCTCGGGGCGGTGGCTTCGAGTATTAAGGCGGCTGAGACGACCTTTGCCATTGCTAACGGTGCCGACGAGATCGACATGGTGATTAATGTAGGGCAAGTAAAGGCCCGCAATTGGGATTATGTTGCCGACGATATCAGCGGTGTCGTAAAGGCGGCAAACGGCCATATTGTCAAGGTTATCTTGGAAACGGGACTTTTGGCGGATGTGGAAAAAGAAGAAGCTTGCCGTGTGGCAGTAAGGGCAGGGGCACGGTTTGTTAAAACATCGACAGGATTCGGTCCGGGAGGGGCTACGGCCGATGACATTCGCTTAATGAAGAAAATTATCGGACTTCGTGCTTGCATTAAAGCTTCCGGAGGTATTCGCGACTATCAGACGGCACGGACTATGATTGCTGCCGGAGCCGATCGCATCGGAGCCAGTGCCGGCATTGCCATTGTAGAAGGAGAAGCCGTTGACAGGTCATAAAAACGATCTGGAAGCCTATGCCGCCCTTGTCGGGGCGGCTCGCTTTGCTAATAAGAACGTTGTTGCAGAGCCTGCCCCGCCTGTAGAAACGGTTACTGCCGCTGACTTTCGGTCTTCCGTTACCGTCTTGGCCAGCGGTAGCGGCGGGAATGCAACCTTAATATGTTGCGGTTCTACGAAAATTCTTATCGATGCGGGGATCAGTTATCGACGTATTACGAACGCATTGGCGGCACGAGGCTATAGGCCGGACGATATCGATGCTCTTTTTCTGACGCATGAGCATACGGACCATGTACAAGGATTACCGATTTTATTGAAAAATACGGATATGCCCGTATATACGACGGAAGAAACGTGGCATGCCTTGGGAAAGACGGCAACCTCTGCACCGGGACGCTTCGTGCCGTTGACGAAACGAGTCGGTGTGGGTGACATTTATGTCGTACCCTTCGAAATTCCGCATGATGCGGCTCGGCCCGTAGGTTATGCCGTTTATGACGGGCAGACGAAGATTACTTATGCTACCGACTTGGGATATGTCACGCCGGCCGTAAGGGGAGCGGCGTCTCATGCGGATATTCTTGTATTGGAAGCCAATCACGATGAGAATATGGTGCGTCAAGGACCGTACCCTTATCGGTTGCAGCAACGCATACTCGGCAGTTACGGACACTTATCCAATGATGCGGCTGCCGATTTGTTGACGCAGTTGCCGCAAAAGAAGAGGATGAAAGTTCTTTTGGCACATAGAAGTGATAAAAATAATGAACCCGTCAAGGTCATTAAAACCGTAAAAAGTAAGTTCGAACGTAGCGGTAAAGTGTTAGGTCAAGATGTGTTGGTAAGATTGGCATGTAAAAACAGCGCCGTTCGTTTTGACGATAAGGAGGAGCATGATGAGTAAAAAATCTACGGCAGCCGTAATAGCGGCTGTTATTCTTATAGGGGCCGCCGGCTTCGGCGGTTATTATTTACATGACAGTCTGAAAGATACCCATACGGTTCCCGTGCAGGTTCAAACTGCAGACGGCAAGTCTGAAACCTTGTCCAACGCCCGCAATACGGCCGTTGTGCAGGCCGTAAAAAAAGTAGGTCCCGCTGTTGTAGGTATTACGACGAAGGTATATAATCGTGATATTTTCAATCGTCCCGTTCAGGTCGGTGAAGGCGTTGGGTCGGGTATCATATTCGACAAGGACGGTTATATTGTTACGAACAATCATGTAGTAGGCAATAATAAAACCGTTAACGTATCCTTGGCCGACGGCCGGACCTTTGAAGGTACTGTCGTAGGAACGGATGCACGAACGGATTTGGCAGTGGTTAAAATCACGGCGGATAATCTGACTGTTGCAGCCTTAGGTGACAGTGATACTCTTCAAGTCGGTGAGCCGGCTATTGCCATCGGCAATCCGTTAGGCCTCGAGTTCCAGGGAACGGTAACGGCCGGTGTCATCAGCTCTTTGAATCGTACGATTGTCGGTGAAGGCGTACCGATGGAACTGATTCAGACCGATGCGGCTATTAATCCCGGTAACTCCGGCGGAGCTTTGGTTGATGCCGACGGAGAGGTAATCGGCATTAACAGTGCCAAAATCGCAAAAGAAGGTGTTGAAGGACTCGGCTTTGCCATTCCTGTCAACACGGCTCGCCCTGTACTGGATTCGCTTATTAAAAACGGTCGCGTTATTCGTCCTTACCTGGGTCTATACGGGTTGGATAAAGCCATGGCGGCTCGTTACGGTATGGATTTAGGAGTCAAAGGAATTTATGTATATCAGATTGTCGTCGGAGGGCCTTTGTACGGATCGGGTATTCAACGAGGCGATATTATTACGAAAATAGACGACAAGCCTGTCGATGACTATACGCAGTTACAAAAAATAGTCGAGTCGTATCAAGTCGGAAATACGGTAAAAGTAACCTATATGCGGGGAGATTCGGAACAGACAGCCGAAGTAACCCTTCAGGAACTGGCACCCCAGACGGATAGTGATAATTAATGAAATTTCATATTATCGGTAGCGGTAAGATTAAAGAGAAATACTTGACGGCAGGCATTGACGAGTTTTTAAAACGTCTTAAACCGTACGGGCAGGTGCAAATTACGGAAATAAGCGAAGAACGGATGCCGGACAATCCGTCGGCAGCCGAAAAAAAGCAGATTCTCGACAAAGAAGGCGAACGGTTGCTGAAAAATGTACGTCCCGGTTCATATCTTTTTGTTCTTGATGTGCAGGGAGATCTTATTTCGTCGGAAAAACTGGCACAGGCTTTTGAGGACTTGTCGTTGCACGGATGCAGTGAGTTTACCTTTCTCATAGGAGGTCCCTTCGGGTTGGCCGATGAAGTCCGCCGAAAAGCCGACCGTTGTATTTCTTTCGGTCGCATTACGCTGACACATCAAATGATTCGTATGATACTGACGGAACAAATCTATAGGGCTGTAAAAATCATGCGGCACGAGCCTTATCACTTATAATTACAACGTGTATATCTATTTTTTATAAAAGAAAGATAGTATAATAAAGGTACAAACAACGGTTTCGGCTTACTGGTCGGAACGAAGGGGTGGATACTATGAGCGAACGCAAGGCAATGGATATTATGGAAAAGGTTTTTGTAACAGCCGATCCGAGTACAACCGTTTTGGATTTAATCCAGCTGTTCATTAAAAATAAGATTACGTCTATTCCCATTGTTAACGATGACGGCACCTTAGCCGGTATTGTTACGGATGCCGATTTGCTGTATAAGAAAATCAAGCCCCACGTGCCGCACTATGTCAATCTTCTCGGGGCCAGTATTTACTACAACGGCATCAGTGAATACGATAAGAGCTTTAAAAAACTCATGGCCAGTACGGCTAAAGAATTGATGACTAAAGACGTTATCATTGCGGCTACTGATGCGGATGTGGAACAGTTGGCAGGCGTTATGGTAGCGGAGCACCTCAAGGTCATTCCCATTGTAGACAACAAGCGTTGTGTGGGTGTCGTTACACGCCGATCTATTTTGGAAGAAATGCATAGAGAATACGAAGAAGAAAAAGCCTAGGTACATTTTATAAAAAACTGTATTGTATGTGCGGACACTTTCCCATGAAGGTGTCCGCCTGTTTTGTATATAAGGAAGCGGATTTACGCTATTTATACAGGCGATTTAATTGGTTTGAGCAGTTATTTATGGTATAATTCGGTCATATGAATAATGGAATATTTCAGAGAGGCAGGGCTGTTGATGGACTCGAAAGAATTAGTCATTGTCGTCGATTTCGGCGGGCAATATAATCAGTTAATAGCACGACGGGTCAGAGAGAATCATGTATATTGTGAAGTCTACCCGTATCATAAAGCGGTTGAAAAGATTAAAGAACTGAAGCCTCGCGGAGTTATTTTTACAGGCGGACCGAACAGTGTATATGAAGAAAAGGCACCGCATATTGATGCCGCCGTCTTTGAACTGGGTGTGCCCGTTCTGGGATTATGCTACGGCATGCAGATGATGGCATATCTTCTGGGCGGAACTGTTAAGGAAGCGGATAAGCGGGAATTCGGCAAAACGGAAACAACTGTGGATACGAAGTCCCTCGTCTTTAAAGGCTTGAAAGAAAAAGAAATCGTGTGGATGAGCCATACGGATTATGTAGCCGAAATTCCTGAAGGCTTTAAGATTACGGCTCATACGGAACACTGCCCCGTAGCCGCAATGGAAAATGCGGACAAGAAATTGTATGCCATGCAATATCATCCTGAAGTGCTTCATACGGAACACGGCAAGGAAATGTTGCATAACTTCCTCTTTGAAGTATGTAAATGCAGCGGCACATGGACGATGGCAAACTATGCCAAACAGGCTGTTGAAGACGTGCGTCGGACTGTCGGTGACGGTAAGGTCGTACTGGCTCTTTCCGGCGGAGTCGACAGCTCTGTGGCGGCGGCCTTGATTTCTCGTGCCGTTGGCAACCAATTGACCTGTATTTTTGTTGACCACGGTTTAATGCGAAAAAATGAAGGCGATGAAGTTGAAGCGGCCTTTAAGGATTCGGGAATGAACTTCATTCGCGTCGACGCATCGGACCGATTCCTGTCTAAATTGGCAGGTATTTCCGATCCGGAAAGAAAACGTAAAACTATCGGCGAAGAATTTATTCGCGTCTTTGAAGAAGAAGGACGAAAAATCGGTGCCGTCGACTTTTTGGCACAAGGAACGATTTATCCCGATGTCATCGAATCGGGTGCCGGTGATGCGGCAGTTATTAAAAGCCATCACAACGTAGGCGGCTTGCCGGCTGTTGTAGACTTCAAGGGGCTTATTGAACCGCTACGCAACCTCTTTAAGGATGAAGTTCGCGAACTCGGTGAAGAACTGGGGTTGCCGGACTATCTCGTATGGCGGCAACCTTTTCCGGGACCGGGACTGGCCATTCGCGTTATGGGCGAAATTACAAAAGAAAAACTGGACATCTTGCGTGATGCCGATGCCGTTTTTAGAGAAGAAATCGCGGCGGCAGGCCTTGATCGTTCTATAAACCAATACTTTGCCGTCTTAACGAATAATCGGTCTGTCGGCGTTATGGGCGACTTCCGCACATATGACTATACCTTGGCCTTACGAGGCGTAACGACAACGGACTTTATGACGGCTGACTGGGCGAGAATTCCCTATGACGTACTGGATAAAATCTCGAGCCGTATTGTTAACGAAGTAGAACACATTAACCGAATTGTGTATGACATAACCAGCAAACCCCCTTCCACGATTGAATGGGAGTAACTCTTAGCCCGCAGGCTTCCGTAGGAAGGCTGCGGGCTTTAGAGTTACCCCCGCGAGGGTTGCGAGGAGTGCAGGCCGCGAAGCGGCAAGGACGACCGCAACCTACCGAGTATTGAGTCCACACCCCCGCGAGGGTTGCGAGGAGTGCAGGCCGCAAAGCGGCAAGGACGACCGCAACCTACCGCGTATTGAGTCCATACCCCCGCGAGGGTTGCGAGGAGTGCAGGCCGCGAAGCGGCAAGGACGACCGCAACCTACCGCGTATTGAGTCCATACCCCCGCGAGGGCTGCGAGGAGTGCAGGCCGCGAAGCGGCAAGGACGACGAGGGAATAAAAGGGTTTTATTGTACGAACACGTAAGGTGAGATCATGGAAGACAGAAAAGTAGTGTTTTTGGTTCTGATTACCGGTCTTGTAGCGGGAGTCATCGGGTCTTTTTATATTCATTTAATGCATTTTGTACAGCATCTTGTATATGCCTATTCTGCGGCTGACGGGTTGGATTTCGGACAGGCCGTGGCGCGAGTATCTCCCGAACACAGACTGGCGGCTCTCTTCGGGTGCGGTCTGGTTGTCGGCATAGGGTGGGTGCTTATTCATCGTTACGGTTCACCGCTGGTAGATATTAAAACGGCTGTTCAAGATGAGAAGAAGCCCATGCCCTTAGTGACGACTCTGGTTCATGCGACCTTACAAATTATTACCGTCGGTGCCGGCTCACCGCTGGGACGAGAAGTGGCCCCGCGGGAAGCCAGTGCGGGTATTATGAGTGCGGTTGTAAAGCACTGCAATCTAACGTGGGAGAATCGGGCCTTGATTATTGCCTGTGCCGCCGGAGCCGGTTTGGCCGCCGTATATAATGCCCCTTTGTCGGCTGCCGTATTCATTTTGGAAACTCTCGTTATGACTTGCAATGTAAAGGCTGTCGGTACGGCTTTGTTATCGTGCGGATTGGCGGCAGGTATTGTACGCTTTGTCGTAGGAGATGCGGTTCAATATGCTTTACCTATGCCGGAGGTAACGGGAAGTTACCAAACTTTTGCCGTTATCTTGGGAATCTTTACAGCTGTAACTGTTCAGTTCTTTAATCGGACCGTAACCGCTTTACCGAAGTTTGACAGAAAAAGTCCGAAAATGGCGGTTGTTGCTATAATCGCCTTTGCCTTTATCGGCCTCATGGCCGTGTATTTTCCTGAAATTTTAGGTAACGGCAAGGCAGGCAATGAATTGACCTTTACAGATTCTATTAATTGGACCTATGCAGCAGGCTTGTTTGCGACTAAATGGCTTGCCGTGTTGGCAGCCCTTACGGCAGGTGCCTACGGTGGTCGCATTACGCCGTCTATGATGCTGGGAAGTACGTCGGCCCTTGTCTTGGCTGCTTTGTGGAGTATTTGCGTCAGCCCAGTATCCTTGTCTTTTGCAGCCTTTGTAGGAGCTGTCGTATTTTTAGGATTGGCACAGAAAATGCCTTTGACAGCTTGTGTATTTATGTTGGAAATATCTCGATTTTCAACTGAACTTTTTTATCCTATGGCTCTGGCTATGGGAACGGCCTTGATAACGCAACGATTTTTACAAGGAAAATATTAATGCAGTCGACCGGAACAGATAGAATCCATATATGACTATGGCTTCTATCTGTTTTTTATTTAATGCCTGTTGGTTATGGAGTAACTTAAACGTTTGATTTATGAGGACCGCCATACTATACTATTACTAAATAGAAATATTAAAATCCAATTTAATCATATTAAGGTCGAGATGCGGAAAAACGGAAAGACAAGTGATGAAAGCGGCTTGTCGGAAAGGAGTCAAAATGCCGAAGGGATCTCCGGAGTTAACACGGGCGCGTAGGGAAGAAATTATTAACGCATGTGAGAAGCTATATGAAGTAATGAGCTTTAAAGAGGTAACCATCAAGGAAATTTCCAAGTATACATCTTTTACGAGGCCTTCCATATACAATTATTTCAGTACGAGAGAAGACATTTTTCTGGCTTTATTACAGCGCGAATACGAAGCGTGGATTCGTTATCTGGAAGCGGTAAAACCGACATCGGCCGAAAAGACAGCGTCCGGTTTTGCCGGCATGTTGGCTGAATCTCTTTCAACAAGACCGATTTTATTGAAACTTTTAGCCATGAATCAATTCGATATGGAAGAGCATAGCGACGTTCGTTGCTTGGCCGAGTTTAAAAGCGTCTGTATGGCGGCCAGAAAGGCTGTGTGCAGCTGTTTGGCACGATATGTCCCCTACATGGGGATTGCCGAAGCGGAAGCTTTTGCTTATGCTTTTTTTCCTTTTATGTTCGGCATTTATCCGTATACAACGGGTACAAAAAAACAGGCGGAAGCCCTGGAGTTGGCTAATGTTGCTGCCATGCAAATGAGTGTATATGAATTGGTTTATAATTGTGCCGCCCGTCTTTTAAAATAGACGAAATCTGGAATTTCTGTTGTAGCAATAATATAGAAAATAACGAAAGTCGCATCATTTATGGATGCGACTTTTTGTTATGGCCGTGATGTTTGTTCGAGACGATGCTTTGTGGTACACTCATGTGGATGAAAGCGGGCGATAATAGTGGAAATCAGACGTGCAGTTATTGTAGACTTGGCATCTATGGAACAGATATATGCAAGGGCGAGGAAGTTTATGATTACTACGGGAAATCCTGACCAATGGGAGACTTCTTACCCCGGTCGAGAACTTTTGGTGAAAAATATTACCGATGGCCAAGCTTATGTATTGGAAGAAAAAGGAAAGGTTCACGGTGCTTTTGTATTTATTGTAGGAGAAGAACCTACGTATACGAAGATTTGTGACGGACAGTGGCGTAAGAATGAAACGTACGGAACGGTTCATCGCTTAGCTTCGGACGGGACTGTAAAGGGAGTCGGTCGGGCCTGTCTTACCTATTGTTCAGACCGGAAGCCTTATTTGCGGATTGATACGCATAAGAATAATCTTCCTATGCAAAAGGTCATAGAGTCGTTCGGGTTTAAACGGTGCGGAATCATAACTGTAAGAGGCGGAGAACGGATAGCTTATGACTATATCCGTTCGGAAAACAGGTAAGACGTCTATGTCTGTACAAGCAAGGCGTCTTATTTTACAATAAAATGATGAGTAAATAGACCGCATATGGTATAAGGACGGTGGAAGGTATGAAGTTGTCGGACATAGGAGAGTTCGGGTTTATAGACAGAATAAAAAAAGACACGATTGTAAATCCCGCATCAGTCGTTGTCGGTATAGGCGATGACGGGGCCGTATATAAGACAACGGAAGGCAAGGAACAAGTGGCCGTTATAGATACGATGATTGAAGGTCGACATTTTATTATCGGTAAGACGGCTACCTGGTACGAAGCGGGATATAAGGCCGTGGCGTCCAATTTAAGTGATATTGCGGCAATGGGAGCCGAACCGACGCACCTGGTTTTGTCCGTGGCTCTGACACCGCAGATGGATGCGGCGCAAACGGATGAATTGTATAGGGGCATGAAGGATATTTGCCGTCATTACGGTGTTAATATTCTCGGTGGAGACACGGTAGTGTCGTCTGAAGGTGCAGTGCTTACGGTGGCGGCTTTCGGTGAAATTGAGGCGGGTAAGGCCGTCTTACGAAGCGGCGCCGTACAGGGTGATATTGTGGCTGTTTCCCATACGTTGGGAAATTCTGGAGCCGGGTTGGATGTCCTCTTGGCAGGAGATGCAGGGTACGCGGTCCTGAAGAAGGCACATGCTATGCCCGTGCCGCAAGTAGAACTGGGACGATTGGCCGTAAAATACGGGTGTCACAGTTTAAATGATATTAGCGACGGCTTAGCCAGTGAAAGCAATGAAATTGCAGCGGCCAGTCATGTAGATCTGATACTGGACAAGTTGCAAATCCCCCTGTCTGATGAACTCCGCCGATGGTGTGAAGTGTCGGGAAAGGATCCGTATGCCTACGCTCTTACGGGCGGTGAAGATTATGAACTCGTGCTGACTATGGCACCCGACGATTTTTATTTACTGAAAGAGGAGTTTTCCGCTCTTACGGTAATCGGAAGGGTTCAAGCGGGGAGCGGTAAAGTATATTTGAAAGACGGACACCATACGAAAGTATTGGCGCCGTCGGGATGGAATCATTTCAGCGGAGGCGAATAAGGTGATTACTCTATATACCCGTAGTGAAGCCGAAACCATAGCCTTCGGCGAATGTGTGGGCAAGGTTTTAAAACAAGGGGATGTAATCGCTCTTAAGGGGGATTTGGGGGCCGGTAAGACTCATTTGGTCCAAGGAGCGGCTAAGCAAATGGGGATTACTTCACCCGTTGTCAGCCCCACCTTTTCTCTTATGAATGTATATGACCATGTACCGCCTTTGCATCATTTCGATTTCTATCGCCTTGAAGAAGAATATGAGCTGGATTCTATCGATCCGGAAGAATATTGGGAGACGGGGATTTCTTTTGTAGAATGGTCGGAAAAGTTTCCTCATCGACTTCCTGATGATGCGGCAGTGATTACCATTAAAAAAACAGGTGATACTCAGCGGAAGATTACAGTAGAAGCGGATGAATCCCGTTGGAAAGATTTATTGAAAGAGGTAGAAGGATATGCTCTTGGCCATTGAGACATCTTGTCTCGTTTCAAGTGTCGCACTTTTGCATGAAGGCGTATTAAAGGCGGAAGTAACCGTTCAGGCGCGATTAACTCATTCGGAACAGCTTATGCCGCATATTGCGGATATGCTTACCAAGGCGGCTGTCAGTAAGAAGGATGTTGACGGAGTAGCCGTATCCGTCGGGCCCGGGTCTTTTACGGGGTTACGCATCGGTCTGGCTACGGCCAAGGGACTGGCTTTTGCTTGGAAGGTACCCCTTGTGGGGGTTGAAACGCCGCGTAGCCTGGCGTGGAATTTTGTTGATTCGGCTTATGCCGTATGTCCGCTTATTGACGCACAGAAGGGGAATGTATATGTATCCGTGTACTCGTGGCGGCAGGGCAAGCTGTATGAAGATGAAGCCGTTACGGTTATGGCGGCAGCGGATGTTATTAACCGCGTATCTGAAGGAAATCAAAAGGTTGTGTTTTGCGGTGACGGAGCCTCTAAGTTTGCCGATTTGATTGCATCCGGCGGAGACAAGTGTTTGCTTGCTCGACCGCACCAAATTATTCCCAGAGCCGGAGCTTTGGCAGTAGCGGCACAGGAACGTTTTGACAAGGGAGATACGGATGATTGTATGACCTTGACACCGGCTTATAAGCGGCGCAGTGAGGCTGAAGTTCTCTGGGAGAAACGGCACGGTGATCCAATATGTCCGTAATTGTTCGTAAAGCCGTACGGACCGACGACAAGGGAATTTTTGAAGTGGAACAGGATTCTTTTTCCATTCCCTGGTCGTTACAGGCTGTGCAACGGGAATTGGAGTCCGAACGGGCTCTTTACTATGTACTGGAGCAAGAAGACGGTACGATCGTCGGGTATGCCGGGTTGTGGCAGGTTCTTGATGAAGGGCAGATTACCAATATTGCCTTGCGCAAGGAATTTCGTCACCAAGGGTACGGCGAATTGCTGGTGCGTGTTTTGATGGAAGCCGCATGGGAAACAGGTTGTACTGAAATATTTTTGGAAGTGCGCATTTCCAATCAGGGAGCCATTCACTTATATCGAAAATTGGGCTACGAGGTATTAAGTGTACGAAAGCATTATTATTCCGACCCCGTAGAAGATGCCTATGTTATGGATTGTAAAAAAGAAGCCTACCCTTGGGTACGCTGATGAAGGATAGAGATAATGTATACATTAGCTTTGGAAACGAGTTGTGATGAAACCTCCGTGGCTGTCATTGAAGACGGTCGTCGGATTTTATCCAATATTATATCTACGCAAGTACCGATTCATCGTAAGTTCGGCGGCGTCGTGCCGGAAATCGCTTCACGACAGCACATTGAATATGTTATGCCTGTTGTAAAAGAAGCGTTGGAAGAGGCTGAAATCACGTTGAATGATGTCGACCATATCGGAGTAACCTACGGACCCGGTCTGGTAGGGGCCCTTTTAGTCGGGGTGGCTACGGCTAAGGCCTTGAGCTTTGCCGCCGACAAACCCTTGGTGGGGGTTAATCATATGGAAGGGCATATATTTGCCAACTTTCTCAGTCATACAGAATTGGAACCGCCCTTTTTGGCCCTTGTCGTGTCGGGCGGTCATACTCAGCTTGTAAAGGTGCTTGGGTATAACCGATTTGAGCTCATGGGACAGACACGGGATGATGCAGCGGGAGAGGCTTTTGATAAGATAGCCCGCGTCATGGGGTATCCCTATCCGGGAGGTCCGCAAATTGATAAACTGGCAGCCCTCGGAAATGCCGATGCCGTTGTTTTTCCTAAGGCCTTGCATGAGAGAAACAACTTTGAATTCAGCTTCAGTGGCTTGAAGTCGGCAGTACTCAATTATTTGCACACGCAGGAGCAGCGCGGTGAAACGTATAGTCCCGAGGATGTTGCGGCGTCGTTTCAAAAGACGGTTGTAGAAACACTCGTTGAAAAGACTGTCAATGCGGCGGAATTATCGGGGCTTCGTACCGTCGTCCTGGCCGGCGGCGTAGCGGCTAATCACGGCTTGACACAGGCTATGGAAACGGCGTGTAAAGAAAAAGGATATACTTTTTATAAGCCTGAGCCGATTTTATGCACGGATAACGGGGCTATGATCGGCTGTCGTGCGTATTACATGGCTCAAGACGGCTGTTTCGCAGATATGACTTTGAATGCGAAACCGGCATTGTCTCTAACGGGAACGGAGACATAGGAACGTATGCCTACTATAGCGGATATCTGTCATAGTGACAGTCACTTATCGGACGTACAAATTCATATTCTGGAAAAAAGTGAGCCTTTCCTTCAGTTTGCCGCCGATTTGGCGCAACGAAGGTTGGCTCTTTTCGTACCGTCATCCAAAGAGGGGTTTCTCGTGTCGGCAGCTGTGCGTAAACCCTTATTTGCAGCGGAAGGTAAGGCGGATACATCGGTCGGTGCTATCATAGCTTGCGGGGATGAGCCGGTTATTGCCGATGTGTTTACGCAAAGGCGAAGTTTGACAGCACACAAGGAAGTGGATTACGGTCGTACGGAATCCATGACGGTCTATCCTTTTGTCGATAACGGCGGCAAGGTCATTGCCGTACTGTCTTTTACGGGGGAGGTGGCGCCCGATAAACAGCTGTTGACGGAAACGGCTTTCAGTATCTTACAAGTGCCCGCTTCGGCCGATGAAGCGGGATTATACGGTCGCCTGTCCGTTCAGGACGGAGTCATCATTGTGGATAAAGGCGGACGGATTATTTATGCCGATGACACGGCGGAAAAAATCATGAGATTACGGGGGCGTACGTCGCCGCTTAAGGAAGAAAGCGTTTTTACGGATTTTGCTGATCTAAGTGCTGCACGCCACGCCCTAGTAACGCGGCAGGGAACGACGGAAGAGATTAACAGCCCCGAATCGTCGTTGACTTTAAGGGCTATTCCTCTTGTGCGAGGCGGAAAACTCTTTCAGCTGGTTCTCGTCTTAACGGAACGGACGGAAATAAGAAGAAAAGAAGAAGAACTGCAAGTAAAGCATTCGGTTATTAAAGAAATTCATCATCGTGTGAAAAATAATTTGCAAACCGTTGCCGGTATTTTACGCATGCAAATGCGGCGTGTCGAGCATGAAGAAGCACGGAACGCATTGCAGGAAGCTTTAAATCGTATCCTCGGTATTGCGTTGGTTCACGATACGTTGGCATACGGGGAAGAAGAACGAATAGATTTGGCTAAGTTAGGGGAGAGTTTATTGGGATTGACCGTTTCCAGTCTCACGGAAATCCGAGAACGAATAAGGACACACTTTAACGGTGAATCAATTTTTGTGTCATCAGGCGTAGGCGTGTCGGCGGCTTTGATTTTAAATGAACTGCTTACCAATTCCGTGTTACACGGATTTTCAGACGACGGTTGCGGTGATATTTATCTTTCCGTCAAGAGGCGAAACGGGCAGTGTATACTTGTCGTTACGGATACGGGGAAGGGTATGGAACCCGGAATAGACGGTAAAAAACGATTGGGTCTGGAAATCGTGAAAACTGTGGCGGAAAAAGATTTACACGGCAGTTTTTCTATCTGCGCCAATCAACCGTGCGGGACAACGGCGACCGTAGCTTTTCCTTACATAGAGGAGTGATGAAAATGTCTTATCGCATAGTCATTGCCGATGATGAAGCCCTTATTTGCATGGATTTGAAAGAAATGCTGGAAGAAAGAGGGCATGTCGTCGTTGCGGAAGTGGCTGACGGAGTGCAGGCGTTGGAAGCGGTGCGCAGAGAACGACCCGATTTGGTTTTTCTGGATGTAAAGATGCCGCGGCTTGACGGAATTCATACTGCAAAGTTGATTCATGGTGAAAAATTGGCTCCCGTTATCTTACTGACTGCCTATAGTCAGCCGGATATTGTAGATGAAGCGGCTAAGTCGGGTGTATTTGCCTATTTGGTAAAACCTGTAAATCCCGCCAATTTGTATCCGGCCATGGAAGTGGCCGTATCTCAGTTCAGGAGCCAACGTCAAAAGGATGAGGCGTCATTTCGGCTGAGAGAAGAGAGACAGCTGCTGAAACTGTCGGCTAGGGCCAAAGAAATTTTGGTAAAAAGATACGGTATTACGGAAGGAGAGGCACAACGGCGCCTTCAACAGTATTGCATGAAGCACGGTATCTCTATGAAAAAGGCGGCGACCGATTTAATTCGTGCAGAAACGAATAAAAATAAATCTTGACTTTTTCACCTTTAATGGGTAATATAAGTCTTGTGGTTAGCACTCATAAAACTTGAGTGCTAACAATGAAGATGGAAATGAATGATATGAGGAGGAACATACAATGATTAAACCGTTAGGAGATCGTGTAGTAATTCGTGTATTAGAACAGGAAGAAAAGACGGCGAGCGGTATTTTCCTGCCCGACACGGCTAAAGAAAAACCGAGCCAGGGGGAAGTTATTGCCGTAGGCACAGGTAAATTACAGGACAACGGTACGCGTACTCCCTTGGAAGTAAGCGTAGGCGATAAAATTATTTTCTCGAAATATGCAGGTACGGAAGTTAAATATGACGGTGTTGATTATTTAATTGTCAGTGAACGCGATATTTTAGCGACTATATAATATAGCATTTCTTATAAGGAGTGACTCATAATGGCAAAACAGATTTTGTTTAACGAAGAAGCACGCCGTGCGCTGGGCAACGGTGTAGATGCATTGGCAAATGCAGTAAAAGTAACGTTGGGACCTAAGGGTCGTAACGTAGTATTGGATAAGAAATTCGGCGCACCTACCATTACGAATGACGGTGTTACGATTGCTCGTGATATTGAATTGGAAGATCCCTTTGAAAACATGGGTGCACAGCTCGTAAAAGAAGTGGCTACGAAGACCAATGACGTGGCAGGCGACGGTACGACGACAGCTACCTTATTGGCACAGGCTATGATTCAGGAAGGCATGCGTAATGTTGCAGCCGGTGCTAATCCTATGATTTTGAAACGCGGGGTAGAAAAGGCTGTCAAACGCTTGGTAGAAGAAATTCAAAAGCGCGCTATTGAAGTCAACGATAAAGAAGCCATTGCACAGGTCGCTTCCATTTCCGCGGGAGATGAAGAAGTAGGCGGCTTGATTGCCGATGCTATGGAAAAGGTCGGTAAAGACGGCGTTATTACGGTTGAAGAATCGAAAACTATGGGTACGCAGTTGTCCGTTGTAGAAGGTATGCAGTTTGATCGCGGGTATATTTCTCCGTACATGGTAACGGATCCGGATAAGATGGAAGCCGTTATGTCCGAACCGTATATTATGGTAACGGATCGTAAAATCGCATCCATTCAGGAAATGTTGCCGACCTTGGAAAAAGTAGTACAGGCAGGTAAGGAACTTCTGATTATTGCCGAAGATGTAGAAGGCGAAGCTTTGGCAACTCTCGTAGTCAACAAGTTGCGCGGTACATTTAAAGCCGTCGCTGTAAAGGCTCCCGGATTCGGGGATCGTCGCAAGGCTATGTTGCAGGATATTGCGACCTTGACAGGTGCTACGGTTATTACGGAAGAAGTAGGCCGTAAGTTGGACAGCATCGGCATTGAAGACCTCGGTACGGCACGTCAGGTACGTGTAACGAAGGACGAAACGACTATTGTCGAAGGTCATGGCGATGCTGCGGCTATTAAGGATCGCGTAGCACAGATTAAGGCACAGATTGCCGAAACGACGTCCGACTTTGACAAAGAAAAATTACAGGAACGTTTGGCTAAGATGTCCGGCGGGGTAGCCGTTATCGAAGTAGGTGCTGCTACGGAAGTTGAATTGAAAGATAAGAAGCTTCGTTTGGAAGATGCTTTGAACGCAACTCGTGCAGCCGTTGAAGAAGGTATTGTTGCCGGCGGCGGTACGACCTTTATCGATATTCTTCCTGTGTTGGATGAATTCAAAGAAGAAGGGGACGTACAGACGGGTATTAATCTCGTTAAGCGAGCTGTTGAAGAACCGGTTCGCCAGATTGCGCATAACGCCGGGTTGGAAGGCTCGGTCATTGTTGCCAAGGTTATGGATTCTCCCGACGGTGTGGGCTTTAATGCACTCAAGGAAGAATATGTGGATATGGTTAAGGCCGGCATTGTCGACCCTGCTAAAGTAACGCGTACGGCTTTACAGAACGCCGCTTCTATTGCGTCTCTCGTACTTACGACGGAAACGCTTGTTGCGGATAAACCCGAACCGGCAAGTGCGGCTCCCGCAATGCCCGGAGGTATGCCCGGCGGCATGCCCGGTATGATGTAAGCCGACATATATAGCCTATAAATTGTCTGCTCACAGGCGATGTGAAATCAGGAAGGCCGAGTCCTCTTTCGAGGGATTCGGCCTTCTTTTGTGTTTTGCCCGTAAGCATTCAATTTTGGTGTTGCTTTTTGTACGGTTCTTTGTTATAATTCTTATTGTTCCGTATGGAACACGTTGTTCCTCAATAGCTCAGTCGGTAGAGCAATCGGCTGTTAACCGATTTGTCGTAGGTTCGAGTCCTACTTGAGGAGCCATGGCCCCTTGGTCAAGCGGTTAAGACACCGCCCTTTCACGGCGATAACATGGGTTCGAATCCCGTAGGGGTCACCACACTCGGGCGATTAGCTCAGCTGGGAGAGCGCTTGCCTTACAAGCAAGATGTCGGCAGTTCGATCCTGTCATCGCCCACCAGAGAATGCAAAAGCGAACTACTTATTCTTATCGAATTGATAAGGATGGGTAGTTCGCTTTTGTCGTTATACCGGATTTTTTGCAAATGTTGGGGTCTAACTGATCAACGAGCTTTTTTGGCACCGAACACTTTTGTGTTCGGTGCCGTTCCTCATATGCTTTTGTTTTGCAAAAAATAATGCTGAAGTCAGCACCTATTCGGTGCTGACCCCAACATTTATTATAGAACCAGAAAAAGCCGTTAGCCTTATATCGCAGGTAATAATCAGCCTGGTCGGATTGATAAGTATCTGGGATAGGCTTAACGGCAAGAAGTAAGAGGAATGGGGGCAATGCCCTCATTCTCTTACCTATATCCTATCATGGAAAGACATGAAAAGAAAGCACATGTTAGTATTATTTATCGGATTTATCGGGATCCAAGTTGCAAACTTACGGTATCACCGAAAAGATATTGTGTATTAATATTTAACATAGCGACCCGATGAAGAATATACGAAAATCCTTAGGGGTAAGATGAAGTTCTATTGTAGGCCGCCGTATGTTGCCTAAGCCGTTTACTTAGTGTATAATCCTTCTATTAGTGATTGTTGAAGGAGTGCCGTGTTATGAACGGCTATGAGGGAAAGGAAGAAAAATATGTTACCGGAAAAATTACACGATGTCTTGAGCTATGAAGGGGTTGTATCACTTACGACATGGACGCCTGAGGGTCCGCATGTAAACAATACATGGAATACGTACATCGTTGAAAAAGATGATGATCGATTGCTTATTCCGGCTGCCGGTATGAACAGTACGGAAACGGACTTGGATGTAAACAATAGGATCATCCTTACCGTCGGTGCTAGAGAAGTGGAAGGGTTTAACGGATATCAGGGTACGGGATTTCGCATTACCGGTACGGCCAAGCTCATAGACGAAGGTGAGGACTATGAGATGATGAAAAAGCAGTTCTCCTTCTTGCGAAAAGTGTTGGAAATAAAAGTAGAAGAAGCAAAACAGTTACTCTAAAATAAATTAAGAAAGACCTCTTCGGGAGGTCTTTTTTTAAACTTTCGCATTGCTCATCGATTTGCATGGTGGTATACTTTTACGTAATCGTTAAAGATATTTATATTTAGGGGGGATTGTATTATGGCACGTTTTTCTACATTTGCACAAACATTACAGGCTGACGATATTGCTGAAATTTTGGCATTGACTCAAAAGCCGGAAGTTATTTCCTTTGCCGGCGGCTTGCCTGCACCGGAGCTTTTTCCGATTGAAGAAATGAAAAAGGTAGACGAAGCCATTTATACGGAACAGGGACGTCAAGCCGTTCAGTACGGGCCTACACAGGGCTATGATTTGTTACGCGAACAGCTGGCGGCTCGTATGAAAGATAAGTTCTTCGTTGACTGCACTCCCGATAATATTGTTATTACGACAGGATCTCAACAAGCACTCTTTATTTTAGCCCAGATTTTGCTTGATAAAGGGGATACAGTTCTCATGGAAAGCCCGACTTACATGGGTGCCATCATGGCTTTCGATCCGTCCGGTCCGCGATATACCACCGTTCCGACAGATGAAAACGGCATTGTTGTTGAAGAGTTGGAAAAAGTCTTGGCTTCAGACGATTCCATTCGCATGATTTACGTCATCCCCGAATTCCAGAATCCGACAGGCATTACATGGCCTGTTGAACGCCGTAAGGCCTTTATGGATGTCATTAATAAATACGATGTCGTCGTTCTTGAAGATAATCCGTACGGTGAAATTCGTTACGGTATCGATAAATTACCGTCTTTGAAATCTATGGATACTCAGGGTAAGGTTGTCTTTATGGGGTCTTTCTCCAAAACGTTTATGCCCGGTTTTCGCTTAGGCTGGATTGTAGCTCCTGACGACGTTGTCGATAAGTTTGTTAAGTTTAAGCAATCCGTCGACATCGGCACGTCTACATTCGGTCAGCGGCAGGCCGCTTACTTCTGCAAGATGTATGATATGGAAGCGCATATTAAGCAGATTACGGATTTGTATGCCAAACGTCGTGATTTAATGTGCGACTCCATGGAAAAATATTTTCCCAAAGAAGTTAAGTTTAATCGACCTCAGGGAGGCCTCTTTACGTGGGTTACCTTGCCTGAAGGGATTGATGCCAAGGCTTTGATGCGGAAGGCTATTGCAAAAAATGTAGCCTATGTCCCGGGAGTCATTTTCTATCCCAACGACGGAGAAGTTAACCATTTCCGTCTCAACTATTCGAATATGACGGAAGATCGTATTGTTGAAGGGGTAAAACGCTTGGGAGAATTATTGCACGAAGAGTTGGATAAGTAAAGGCACTATGTAGCATTGCCTTAAGCAAGGGACTGTAATAAAATGTATATACACATTTTATTACAGTCTTTTTTTGCCGTTTGAATGGAAACGGCATGGGTGAGGGCATGAAAGCGACGGATATATTACAACAGTATTTCGGATATACATCCTTTCGACCCGGGCAGGAAGAGGTCATAGAAGCACTCGCGATGCATCGGGACGTATTGGCCATTATGCCGACGGGGGCGGGGAAATCTCTGTGTTTTCAAATACCGGCCTTAATGAGTAAGGGGGTAACGGTAGTTATCTCGCCGCTGTTGTCTTTGATAAAAGACCAGGTGGATGCTCTGCAAGCACAAGAAATCGGGGCGACGAGTATTGACAGTCGGTGTACGGTAGAAGAGGCGAATAAACGCTTTTTTCTTTTGCGACAGGGAAAAGTAAAACTTTTGTATATATCGCCCGAACGATTACAAAATGAGTATTTCACAGCCGTCATGAAAAGTGTAACCGTGTCGGCCGTTATTGTCGATGAAGCCCATTGTGTATCCCAGTGGGGCCATGATTTTCGCCCCGGTTATCGGTTGATAAAAGACTGGATCGAGTCGTTACCGCAACGTCCTGTTGTAGGGGCTTTTACGGCCACGGCAACGGAATACGTTAAACAGGATATGTTGAATCTTCTGGGATTGAAAAATCCTCTGGTTTTGGTAGGCGGTTTTGATCGGCCCAATTTATATTTTCGTGTTATCAAGACGGCACGAAAGACGGACTTTCTCATTTCTTATTTGGATGAACATAAGAATGAAAGCGGTATCATTTACGCCGCTACGCGCAAGGAAACGGACAAGGTATACGATATGCTGCGTAAGAACGGCTTTAAGGTCGGCCGTTATCATGCCGGTCTGACGGATGAAGAGCGAAGACGTGTACAGGAAGATTTTACCTATGACCGTATTGAACTGATAGTGGCGACCAATGCTTTCGGTATGGGAATTGACAAAAGCAATGTTCGCTTTGTCATTCATTGGCAAATGCCGAAAAATATGGAAAGTTATTACCAAGAGGCCGGGCGTGCCGGACGAGACGGGGCTCCGGGTGAATGTATCCTTCTTTTTACGCGCGGCGATATTATGGTTCAGAAGTTTTTAATCGATGTATCATCAACTGATGAAGAACAGAAAAAGAATGACACGGTTTTAATGAATCGAATGGTCGATTATTGTGAAGCCTCTTCGTGTTTACGGCGTGCGATTTTGGAGTACTTCGGTGAAACTGTAAAGTATAAAGAGTGCGGAAACTGCGGAAACTGTGATGCTGAAACAACGGATGAAGACATAACTCGGGAAGTAAAACTCATTTGTATGTGTGTAGATGAATTAAAGGGGCGTTTCGGTCAGACTGTCGTGTCATCCGTCTTGCGCGGAACGGTGACGGAAAAAATCAAGCAGTACGGCTTTGAACGAAATGCGTCTTTCGGCATGCTCGGTGATTATTCGGCGGCCGATATGGCGGCGTTAATTCGCTATGCCGTAAGCCGCGACTATTTATCAGTGGCGACAGGCAAGTACCCCGTCTTGTCTCTGGCTGCGGCCGGCAGAGCTTTGCTGGGGCCGGGTAAGAGTGCTCCCGTAATGCGTGTGCTTAAGACGGAGGACGCGGTGCCGGCAAGGGTCGTACATAAGCGGAGCATGCGTAAGATTTACGATGAGGAACGATTGCGTCCCTTATTTACGAAGTTACAACAACTTCGATATGAGACGGCACGGAAAGAACATATTCCGCCCTTTGTCATTTTCTCCGACGTAACGCTTTGGGAGTTGGCGGAACAAAGGCCGTCAACACTTGAAGAATTGCGCAGCATAAAGGGGATAGGCGACTTTAAATTACATAAATACGGGCCTGCGTTTCTTAATATTATTGTAAGTGACGGAAAGGATGACTGATCTTATGAGTTTGGCAGATGAACAATATTTGAATATTGTAGAAAATATTCTAGAGCACGGTTACTTCGATCAGAACAGAACAGGTATTCGGACCTATAAATTGCCTCATCAGATGATGCAATTCGACTTGGAAAAAGAGTTTCCCATTTTAACGACAAAATTTGTCGCCTTCAAGACGGCTGTAAAGGAGCTGCTGTGGATTTGGCAGCTGCAGAGTAATGATGTGCGAGAATTGCAAAAGATGAACTGTCATGTATGGGATGAATGGATGCGTGAAGACGGGACGATCGGTAAAGCCTACGGGTACCAGATTCGCAAATATAAACAGGTGGATACGCTTTTGGAGCGATTGCGAACGGATCCGCAAAATCGACGCATGATCGTTTCTTTGTGGAATATTGAAGATTTACCTGATATGGCTCTGCAGCCTTGTGCTTATCAGACCTTATGGGATGTATCCGATGACCGACTGAACTGCATGCTTGTACAACGAAGTGGAGATATGGGCTTGGGAATTCCGTTTAATATGACTCAGTATGCCGTTCTTGTTCACCTGATTGCACGTTCTGTCGGGTTGCGGCCCGGCTTGTTTACTCATGTCATCAATAATGCACACATTTACGAAAATCATGTAGAAGCTTTGAAAACGCAGTTGGCGAGACGACGGGAAGCGTTACCGGCACCGCAGCTGGTCATTGATGAAGGAATCACAGATTTTTATGAATTTAGGCCTGAAAATATCCGCTTGGAAGGGTATACGCACAAGGGGAAATTGCCCATGGAGGTCGCTGTATGATTTCTTTGATTGTAGCGCGAGATAAAAACGGCGGCATCGGTAAGGACGGAGATTTACTGTGCCATATTTCAGCCGACTTGAAGCGATTTAAGGCCTTGACGACAGGGCATGATTTAATCATGGGGCGCAAAACGTTTGAAAGTTTGCCGGGTCTTTTGCCGAATCGCAGACATATGGTAATTACGTCACAGAAAGACTACAAAAAGGCCCATGAGGGTATCGATGTATATCATTCTGTAGAAGATGTATGTGCTTCTCTGGTGGAGGACAAGGAATATTTCGTCATTGGAGGAGCCTCTGTTTACGAATCCTTTTTGCCTTTGGCACAGCGAATGTACACTACGGAAATTCATGAAGAATTCGCGGCCGATACCTATTTCCCGCAAGAAAATAAAAATGAGTGGGCTATGACTGATAGGCATGACTTTGAAAAAACATTGAGTAATAAATATGCATATTCCTTTATTGATTATGTTCGAAAATAAGCCGATAAATAGGTTGATTATCGAATTTTTATTACATGCATACATTGGAAATATTCGTTGACACCGGATTATAACTATGTTACACTTAGGCCATAGCTAGCAAGATAGCTGGAAGTTTTTATCTTAGGAGGATTGTGTCATGCAAGGTAAAGTAAAATGGTTTAGTGCAGAAAAAGGTTATGGCTTCATTGAAAGAGAAGACGGCGGCGACGTATTCGTTCACTTCTCTGCCATTCAGGAAGACGGCTTCAAGTCTTTGACTGAAGGTCAAGAAGTTGAATTCGATATCGTAGACGGCGCTCGTGGCCCTCAGGCAGCTAACGTAACAAAAGCGTAAACTCCGGTAACGACCTTTATGACGGTAACTTCGGTTACCGTCTTTTTTTGTTTGTATGCCCGTAAAAGGTTGAAGGGCGGTCTTTATTACACGATCCGGCTAAAAAAAGGCAGCCCTTGTTTCAAATATAAAAGAGCACTATAATTAGAAAAAATCAAATAAATGCGAAAACAGAATTATGATTTGAAGTTATACATAGTGATGTATGTCTATAAGAAAGGAGACTTCCGTGAAAATCGTTGTGACTTGTGCCGTAACGGAGGCACATAAAAAACTGTTGGAAAAAATCGCACCGGGACATGATTTTGTATATGTCGGGGACAGTATGGAAGGTACCGGGTTGTCTATTCCTGTGGAACGGGATGTCATAAATGATGCCGACGTTATTATCGGTAATGCGGACCCGCACCTGTTAAAGCAGGCTGAAAAGCTTAAATGGTTACAGCTGAACAGTGCCGGAGTAGGGAGCTATGTCGATGTCGTCGGTAAAGACGTTCTTTTAACCAATGCGACGGGGGCGTACGGAGTGGCCGTGGCGGAACATATGGCGGCACAGCTCTTAATGATGATGAAACGACTGCCTGCTTACTACGACAATCAAAAGATTGAACGTTGGCACGATGAAGGACCGGTTCAGAGTATTTTCGGGGCAAAAGTTCTGGTTGTGGGATACGGCGATATAGGAGCCACGTTCGGACGGATTTTGAAGGGCATGGGGGCCCGTATTACGGCTGTGCGGCGTCGTCTTACGAAGGGACTTGACGGGGCGGATGCGGTAGCCACGCTTGATGACTTGGACAGTCTCCTGCCACAGGCACAGGTCGTTGCCTGTGTGTTGCCCGATACGCCGGAAACGGCAGGGCTGTTTACGAAAGAGCGATTGGGAAAGATGAAAAAACACTCTTGGTTTATCAATGCCGGTCGCGGCAATGTCGTAGACAGTGACGCTTTATGTGATGCCGTAGCGACAGGCGGGTTGGCAGGGGCGGCATTAGACGTAACCGAACCTGAACCTTTACCGCAAGGTCATCGCCTTTGGCATACGCCGGGAATTTATATTACACCGCATGTATCGGGCGGATTACATTTGGAATATACACATAATCGTATCATTCAAATTGCCGCTCGAAATTTAGAACTTTTTTTAGCGGGAAAAGCATTAGAACATGAAGTAGATCGTCAAAGCGGCTACGGTAAATAAGAAAGGTTTTACAAATACGGGACTTTGCTTGTCAGGTACGAGGCCGACGAGTGAAGCCCCGTATTTTATATTGACGAAAGTACATTATATTTACAAAATTTCAATAATGGAAAATCATTGAAACAATATAAAAATAATGATATTCTATACGGAGTATGTACCGTAATTACGACAATATATGAGCAGAGGACGGAAAACATGAAAATTATTTTGTTTTTTATTATGGTCTGTCTACTTATAGGAGGACAGATTTTGGGGGCCAAGTTTCAAATAAAATCATTTAATGAGGCTTTGAAACGACTTCATAAAAAAGGGAACGTCGGTGTAGGCACTAAAAAGCGGAAGGTAGGCCCCGGTTATGTAGTGCTCCTGGCCTGTGATTCGCAAGGAACGATTACGGGGGGAGAGTTGATGCGAGGAATTACGGTTTTTAATAGTTTTAAGGAGTACGGAAAATGGAACGGCCAATCCATTTATGATGTAAACGCTCGACTTAAAGCCGGTAATGAAGAAGCGCAAGACGAGTACAGCGGATATATTGCGGCTTTGGATGCCTTGGAAGAAAAATTGGCGGAGCAGACTGCCGGTGAGGAGGTCAAGAGATAATGGAATTTATTGCCATGTGCGCCAATTCATTTATCGACTTGTTCAAGGCAGGGGCGCAAATCTTTACAGGCTTTGTTACGGGAATCATCCCTCTTGTAGTCGTTTTGATGACGGCCGTCAACTCATTGATTAAGCTCATAGGAGAACAGCGGTTTTACGGATTTGCCCGAAAAGCGACAAAATATAAGCTTACACGCTATACGTTGGCACCCGTTTTATCCGTTATATTCTTAACGAGCCCCATGTGTTTTACTTTCGGACGTTTTGTAGAGGAAAAGTATAAGCCGGCTTTTTATGATGCACAAGTAAGCTTTGTGCACCCTGTTACGGGACTCTTTCCTCATGCCAACGGAGGCGAACTTTTCGTGTACATGGGTATTGCTGCGGGTATTCAGGCACTGGGATATCCTTTGGGGGATTTAGCGGTTCGCTACTTTCTTATCGGCATAGTAGTTATCTTTTTACGCGGAATCATTACGGAACGAATTTATATATACATGAATCGTAAAGCGGGACGAAAGGTATAGGTGACACATGTATAAATCAGTAGTTGTTTGCAAAGGTGCCGGCGGTTGGGGCGGGCCGATTACACTGATACCTACCGCACAACGACATGTTATTCTCAGCGTGACCGGAGGAGGAATTCACCCTATTGCCAAGCAACTAGGTGAATTATCGGGGTGTGAAGTTGTCGACGGTTTTACGACAGGAGTCAACGACTCGGAAATTCTGGCCGTCGTGATTGATTGCGGAGGTACGGCACGGTGCGGTGTTTATCCCCGGAAGGGCATTCACACGATTAACGTGGTTCCCGTCGGGCGCAGCGGGCCTTTGAGTAAATATATAACCGAAGACTTATACGTATCGGGTGTGACGCCGCAGTGTCTTGCTTATGCAAGTAAAGAGGCTGTCGTGCGCGAAGCGGCAAAAGAAGCTGTCTCCGTATCGGCGGGCAAGGAACCTGAAAAAGTGCGGCAGTCATCGGCTAACATAGTGACACGGATGGGCATCGGCATCGGCCAGGTGGTCAATAAATTTTATGCTGCCGGTAGAGAATCTATCGATATAACCATCAAAAGTATTTTGCCTTTTATGGCCTTTGTCAGCATGATTTTAGGAATTATTACGGCTACGGGTGTCGGTAATGTTGTAGCTGTTACCATTTCCCCCGTCGCCGCATCCTTGCCGGGAATGTTGATTTTGGCACTCGTGTGTGCCCTCCCTTTTATTTCGCCTGTCCTCGGACCGGGAGCGGTTATTGCACAGGTTATAGGTACGCTTTTAGGGGCGGAAATCGGTTTGGGGCATATTCCTCCGCAATATGCTCTGCCGGCTCTCTTTGCCATTGATGCACAAGTCGGAGCCGACTTTATTCCTGTCGGCCTGAGCCTTGGTGAAGCGGAACCGGAAACCATCGAACTGGGCGTGCCGGCCGTCTTGTATTCGCGCATGATTACAGGCCCTTTGGCCGTGTTGCTGGCCTATGCCGCATCGGTAGGATTGTATTAAACTCTTTCCGTCTTCCTTGCAGGGAGGCGGAATTTTTATTTCTTAAACAACTTTGACTTTTTGCCCTTTATAAGGTATGATAGATGAGCATAAAGAAAAGTATGCTTACATAGAAGGGAGTTTTGGAAAGTGGCTGAAGAAAGATATGAGTTTCAAGCTGAAACAAAACAATTGTTGGATCTTATGATTCATTCTATTTATACAAACCGTGAAATATTTCTTCGTGAATTGATTTCCAACGGTTCCGATGCTATTGATAAATTACATTATGAAGCGTTGACAAATCGCGATTTATTGGAAGGCGATACGGAATTTTCTATTCGACTGGCCATAGATAAGGATAAGAAGACTTTGACTGTTGCCGACAACGGTATCGGCATGGACAAGGAAGATATTAAAGCCAATATCGGTACTATTGCCCGGTCAGGGACTAAGGCCTTTTTGGAACGTCTGAAAGCGGAAAAAGAAGATAATGAAAACGTATCGGACAAGGAATTAATCGGCCAGTTCGGTGTCGGTTTTTATTCGGCTTTTATGGTTGCTAAGGCCGTTACGGTCTTGACCAGAAAGGCCGGTACGGATACCGGGTATTGTTGGAAATCTACGGGTGACGGCTCATACACCTTAACGGAATGTGATGTTAAACATCACGGAACGGCTGTCGTACTGGAACTGAAAGATGAATTTACAACAGGTGAAGATGACTTCCTTGATGAAAGTCGTCTTTCCGAATTAGTTAAAAAATACTCCGACTATATTCGCTATCCCATTATGATGAATGTAACGGTAAAAGAAGTACCGAAAAATGAAGACGGTCAGCCCGTTGAAGGGGCTGATCCGATTGAAAAAACGGAATTGAAGACGTTGAATTCCATGCAGCCCTTGTGGACTCGGAACAAGTCGGATATTAAGGACGAAGAATATGCCGACTTTTTCCGTCATCAGTTCTATGAATGGGAAAAGCCTATGGAAGTATTCCATACAAAGGCTGAAGGAACGGTTGAATACACGGCACTTCTGTTCATTCCCGGCAGTGCTCCTATGAATCTGTATTACAGTGATTATGAACCGGGCATTCAATTGTATTCGCGTCACGTATTTATTATGGATAAGTGCAAGGATTTACTTCCTGAATACTTGCGGTTTGTCAAAGGCCTTGTCGATTCTCCCGACCTGTCCCTCAATATTTCGCGTGAAATGTTGCAACAAAGCCGTAATTTAAAAGTTATCGGTAAGAATTTGGAAAAGACTATTTTAAAAACTTTGGCTCGAAAGGCGGAAAAAGAACGGCCTGAATACGAAAAGTTCTGGAACGAGTTCGGAAAGTCGATTAAGATCGGCATTTACAGCGGCATGATGACCGGAGAAAACAATGCGGACAAGCTGAAGGACTTGGTACTCTTTTATTCGGCTCGTCAAGGTCGTCTCGTTACCTTGAAAGAATATGTAGAGGCTATGAAGGACGGACAGCAGAAGATTTATTATGCTGTCGGTAAGGACAAGGACAGCATTGATGCCTTGCCGCAGACGGAATTGCTGAAGGATCGGGACCTGGATGTATTGTATCTTTTTGACCCCGTAGATGAATTTGCCATTGAGGCTCTTCATGAATACGACGGTAAGTCCTTCCATTCTGTAAGCCGCGGCGATTTGGACTTGGATGACGATACATTTAAGGAAGAAAAAAAGAAAAACGAAGACTTGGCTAAAGATAATGAAGGGCTGTTACAAGACGTGAAAAAAGCCTTGGAATCGAAAGTGGTGGATGTACGCCTTTCCAACCGGTTAAAAAGCGGTGCCGTTTGCCTCGTGGCCGATGCGGCAGGTCCGTCCGTAGCCATGGAACAGGCTTTTGCCGGTGCGGATAATCCGTTTATGAAGGCACGGCGTATTTTGGAAATCAATCCTCATCATGAATTATTCAATAAACTGAAGACTTTGCATGACGGAGAAACGGATAAAGAGGCATTCAAAGAGTACAGTGAACTCTTATACGATCAGGCTCTATTATTGGAAGGGATCATGCCGGAAGATCCTGTTGTCTTTGCGCAACGCCTTGCAAAAATGATGGCGAAATAAGTTGACGGAGCGGTTTGTAGCCGCTCCGTTTTTTTACCCGTTTACGTGTACATATGTTCGGTCTTGTGCTAAAATAATAAGACTTACGAAGTATAGTTTCGTAAAGAAACGGAGCATCAGGTTATGAATGTAGAAGAAAGAAATAAAGATTATGATAGGTCTCGGCCTTTTCGTGTCGAATCTCCCTTTGAACCTACGGGAGATCAGCCGGCAGCCATAGATTCATTAGCACGGGGCATTGAAAGCGGGCAGTGGGCGCAAGTATTATTGGGAGCCACGGGAACCGGTAAGACATATACGATGGCCAAACTGATTGAACGGGTTCAAAAGCCTACGTTAATCATTGCTCACAATAAAACTTTGGCAGCCCAACTGTGCAGTGAGTTCAAGGCTTTTTTTCCGGATAATGAAGTGGGCTATTTTGTCAGCTACTATGACTATTACCAGCCGGAAGCCTATATTCCAACAACGGATACTTATATTGAAAAGGATTCGGCCATTAACGATGAAATAGATAAGCTGCGCCATTCGGCGACGATGAGTCTTTTCGAACGGCGTGACGTGATTATAGTCGCTTCCGTATCGTGTATATACGGCTTGGGTGACCCGGAAGATTACAGCGATTTGGTATTGTCCTTGCGTTTAGGGCAGGAGAAATCTCAGACCGAAATTTTACGAAAACTTGTGGACATTCAATATACGCGAAACGATTTAGATTTACAGCGAGGTACCTTTCGCGTACACGGGGATACGATTGAAGTCTTTCCGGCTGCTTTCGACAGTTCCGTCATTCGTATCGAAATGTTCGGTGATGAAATCGATCGCATGACGGAAGTGGATGTGCTGACAGGGGAAGTATTGGCAGAACGAAAGCATATAGCCGTCTATCCTGCCAGTCATTACGTAACGACGAAGGAAAAGATGCAAAGAGCCCTCGGTACAATCAGCGAAGAGCTGACGGAAAGATTGCAATATTTGAAGAGCCGGGAGCGGCTGCTGGAAGCACAGCGTTTGGAACAACGTACGCGGTATGATATGGAAATGATGGAAGAAATGGGATATTGTTCGGGCATAGAAAACTATTCTCGCCATTTGTCTGGACGCAAGGCCGGAGAAGCCCCGTATACCTTGCTTGATTACTTTCCCGACGATTTTATGATTCTCATCGACGAATCGCATGTTACCATACCGCAACTCAGAGCTATGTATGCAGGCGATCAGTCACGCAAGGAGTCTCTTGTCGAATACGGGTTCAGACTTCCGTCGGCTAAGGATAACAGACCTTTGAATTTTGACGAGTTTACGGAACGGATTAATCAGATTGTCTATGTCAGTGCGACGCCCGGCGACTATGAGATGGAAGTACAGACCAATTTGGCCCAGCAAATTATTCGGCCTACAGGCCTTCTTGACCCGAAGGTAGAGATTCGCCCCGTTACGGGACAGATGGATGATTTGCTCGGTGAAATCCGCAAGCGCATTGAAAAGAAAGAGCGAGTTTTAGTAACGACGCTGACTAAGAAAATGGCGGAAGATTTAACTGAGTTTTTAAAGGAAACGGGTATCCTTGTGCGTTATTTGCACTCGGATATTGCTACTATAGAACGGGCTGAAATCATTCGTGATTTACGGGCGGGTGTATTCGATGTTCTCGTCGGCATTAATTTATTGCGCGAAGGGCTGGACATGCCGGAAGTCTCGTTAGTCGCTATTCTCGATGCGGATAAGGAAGGCTTTTTAAGATCCGACACGGCTTTGATACAGACTATGGGGCGCGCGGCTCGTAACGAACACGGTACCGTTATCATGTATGCCGATACGGTAACGGGATCCATGCAACGGGCTATGGATGAAACGGAGCGTCGCCGGGCCGTACAGGAAGCCTATAATAAGGAGCACCGTATTACACCTAAGTCGGTTAAGAAAGAGGTTGTAAACTTGATTGAACTGACGAAGGTGAGTGAAGAAGAAAAGAGTTACGGAGCTGCCGATACACCGCTTACTAAAGAAGCCTTGCACAAGGTTATTCACTCCTTGACTCAGGAAATGAAAAAGGCGTCAAGGCAGTTGGAATTTGAAAAGGCGGCGGAAATAAGAGATCGCCTGGGACGGCTACGACAAGAACTGTCGCAGATGAGTCATGACGACACGTTGCCGAAAGAATTGGCCGGACAGGCCGATATGCCGTCGTCACGCACGGTTCGTAAGGTTCGCCATCCGTCGGCGCGTCGTCGCAAGAGCGAGGCCGTAGAAAAAGGAAAGTCAACGAAGGAGTAAAGACTGAGGTATGTCTGAAGCGAAAATTATTATAAAAGGTGCCAGACAGCACAATTTAAAAAATATAGATCTCGTATTGCCGCGTGATAAATTCGTCGTCATTACGGGGCTTTCCGGGTCGGGAAAGTCTTCCTTGGCCTTTGACACGATTTATGCGGAAGGGCAGAGACGTTATATAGAGTCTCTGTCAGCCTATGCACGTCAGTTTTTAGGACAAATGGACAAGCCTGATGTAGACTACATTGAAGGCTTGTCTCCGGCTATTTCCATCGACCAGAAGACGACCAGCCGCAATCCTCGTTCCACTGTCGGAACGGTTACGGAAATTTATGATTATCTTCGCCTGCTTTATGCTCGTGCAGGGGAAGCCTTTTGCCCGTCGTGCGGTAAGCCCATTCGTCAGCAGACGATAGAACAGATGACCGATTCCGTCCTGGCCTTGGGAACCGGACAGAAAATCATGGTTATGGCACCTGTTATTGACGGCCGCAAGGGAACTCATCAAAAGCTTTTGGAAAGGCTTGTTAAAGACGGGTATGTGCGTGTACGTGTAGACGGAGAAATTTATTTGTTATCCGACGATATTCATCTTGATAAGAATAAAAAACATACGATTGAAGTCGTCGTGGATCGTTTGGTTGTAAAAAAAGAAATCGAAACGCGACTTACCGACTCATTGGAAACAGCTGCCGCTTTGAGCGACGGTATTGTGCATGTGCTGAAAGTTGATACCGGGGAAGTACTTACATTCAGCCAAAACTTTGCTTGCCCCGATTGTCATGTCAGCTTACCTGAAATCGAGCCGAGACTGTTTTCCTTTAACAGTCCTTTCGGGGCTTGCCCGGCCTGCTCCGGCATCGGTAGTACGATGGAAGTGGATCGTAAACTTGTTTTGCCCGATGAACATAAAACTTTTTCGGACGGTGCCGTTGCGGCTTTAAGCAATAACCCCAATTCCTGGTTTATGAGACAGCTCGGAGGATTGCTGGCGGGACACGGCTATTCCTTGGAGAACACCTTTGCCGATTTGGATGAAGAAACTCAAGACAAGGTCATGAACGGATCGGAAGAAGAATGCACCTTTGACTATGAAAATTTAAGAGGCGAAGTAAAGACCTTTACCACCCCTTTTGAAGGGATTATTCCCATGGTGCGGCGCCGTTATAAAGAGGCATCTACCGATATGATGCGAGATCAGTTTGAGGAATTTATGTCCGTTAAGCCGTGTTCGGCTTGTCACGGTTCGCGGCTTCGCCCTGAAGCACTGGCCATTAAGGTCGGCGGTCTGGATATTCATGAATTGACGGAGCTTACAGTAAGCCGGATGATTACCTTCTTTGACGATCTGAAGCTAACGGAAAAGCAGGCTCTCATCGGGAAACAAGTGTTAAAAGAAATTCGCGCACGGTTGTCTTTTTTGGCTACCGTTGGCCTCGATTATCTGACATTGGCACGAACGGCCGGCACTTTGTCGGGCGGTGAAGCTCAACGTATTCGACTGGCGACTCAAATCGGAGCCGGTTTGGTGGGAGTCCTGTATATTCTGGACGAACCGTCCATCGGGTTGCATCAGCGGGATAATGACAGACTCCTGTCGGCACTTAAACACCTGCGTGATGCGGGCAATACGTTGATTGTCGTAGAGCATGACGAGGACACGATGCATGCCGCCGATTGTATTGTCGATATCGGGCCGGCTGCGGGAGAACACGGCGGCCGTGTCGTAGCACAGGGAACGGCGGCGGAAATTATGAAATGCTCCGAATCGTTAACCGGGCAGTATTTATCGGGCAGGAGATTTATTCCTTTGCCGGAAAAAAGACGAGCCGGTAACGGTACGTTTATTGAGATTCAAGGAGCGAAAGAAAACAACTTACGAAATATAGATGTACGAATTCCCGTCGGCACACTTACGGTTGTAACCGGTGTCAGCGGTTCCGGTAAATCTACTCTGGTCAATGAAATCCTCTACAAGGGAATGGTAGAGGCGGTTTACGGGACGCCGCATCGTCCGGGGGAGTTTAAAGCCATTAAGGGAACGGAATATATCGATAAAATTATTAATATAGATCAGGCTCCTATCGGGAGGACTCCGCGGTCTAATCCCGCTACGTATACGGGGGTTTTCGACTTTATTCGTCAACTTTTCAGTCAGACGGCGGAAGCTAAGATTCGCGGCTATAAGGCGGGGCGTTTCAGCTTCAATGTTAAAGGCGGTCGTTGCGAAGCTTGTCGCGGTGACGGTATCATTCGCATTGAAATGAACTTTTTGCCGGACGTATATGTGCCGTGCGAAGTATGCCACGGTGCCCGTTATAATAGAGAAACGCTGGAAGTGAAGTATAAGGGTAAAAATATTTCCGAAGTCCTCGATATGACGGTAGACGAAGGGGTTGAGTTTTTTGCTAACGTGCCGCGAGTGCTGAACAAGTTGAAGTCTTTGCAAGACGTGGGACTCGGGTATATACGGTTGGGGCAGCCGGCGACAACCTTATCGGGCGGCGAGGCTCAGCGTGTCAAACTGGCTACGGAATTGTCAAAGCGTAGTACGGGTCGGACCTTATACATTCTCGATGAACCGACTACGGGGTTACACAGTGCGGATATTCATAAGCTTATGAATGTGTTGCAATTGCTTGTCAACGGAGGAGATACCGTCGTTGTTATTGAGCATAATCTGGATGTTATTAAAGTCGCGGATTACCTTATCGACTTAGGGCCTGAAGGCGGCAACGGAGGCGGTACGATAGTAGCTACGGGCACACCCGAAGAAGTGTGCAAGGTTGCGGCCTCGTATACAGGTAAGTTTCTGGGCCCTGTTTTGGAACGTACGAAAAAATTGATGAAAAAGAAGAGGTAAGTCATGGCCGTCCGTGAAGACGTGTTGGAAAAAATTAAAGAACTGACTACCGAGCCCGGCGTGTATTTATGGAAGGACGAAAAGGGACGGATCATTTACGTAGGCAAGGCCGTTAATTTACGCAATCGTGTCAAAAGTTATGTGCGCAAGGACTCGAACAGGGCTGTCAAGGTTGCGGCCATGATGAGTCATGCCGTCGACTTGGAAACAATTGTCGTCGCCAACGAAGCGGAAGCACTGATTTTAGAAAATACGCTTATAAAAAAGCATCATCCGCGTTATAACATTATGTTACGTGATGATAAGACCTATCCCTATATTAAAGTGACGCTTAATGAAGAATATCCTCGCGTTTTTATGACAAGACGCGTCTTACGGGACGGAGCCCGTTACTTCGGACCCTTTGCCGATGCCGGGGCGGTTCATCGCGTTCTGAAGTTGATGCAGACAGCCTTACATTTGCGGACGTGTCGTTCCATGAAGGTGGAACGGCCGTGTTTGCAGTACCATTTAGGACATTGTGAGGCTCCCTGTGTAAACTATATAAGCAAGACTGCTTATCAGAAACAGGCTCGACTGGCTGTAGATGCGCTGGAAGGCCGCAATAAGACTCTCTACAGGGAGTTACAGGATAAGATGGAGGCAGCCGCTACGGCGGAGCAGTTTGAAAAGGCGGCTATGTATAGGGATCAACTGGCAGCTTTAAAAATCATTCAGGAACAACAGGATATTGTTACTACCGGTGCAGGCGATACGGACGTTATAGGTTTTTATGCCGAAGGAGATAAAACGGCCGTGCAGATTTATACCATTCGCGGCGGCAAGCTTATGGGGCGGGAGAACTTCAGTCTTGATAACAGTAATGATGAATCGACGGCGGCTCTTACCGGGGCCGTATTGGATCAATATTATGTAGAAGGCGTCTTCATACCTCGTGAAATTGTCGTCCCTGATGTAGAAGACAAAGAAGCTTACGAACATCGGTTGGGAGTGCAAAAAGGGCGGAATGTAGATATTATTATTCCCCGCCGTGGAGTGAAGAAACGGCTTCTCGAAATGGCCGAAAATAATGCAAAAGTACTTTGGGAACAACGTCGGTTGCAATGGCGGAATGACAAGAACAAGACGACAGGGGCTGTAGAGGCTCTGGCAAAAGTTCTCGATCTCCCGTGTCTGCCTGTACGCATGGAGTGTTTTGATATTTCCCATACTCAAGGAATTGAAACGGTAGCGTCCATGGTCGTTTTCGAACAGGGAAGACCGGCTAAATCGGAATATCGACGGTTTAAGCTAAAGACCGTACAAGGAAAGCCGGATGACTTTAAGTCTATGGCCGAAATTATGGAACGCCGTTACAGTGAAAAAGATTGGCCCGTTCCCGACTTGATTATTATTGACGGCGGTAAGGGACAGTTACATGCGGCACTTCCCGTTATCAGACGGGCCGGAACGGACGCACCGGTCATCAGCTTAGCTAAGCGGATTGAAGAGGTATTCGTTGAAGGTCGCAGTGAATCGATTATTCTCAGTCACCATACGCCGGAGTTACAATTGCTTCAGGCCATTCGTGATGAAGCTCATCGTTTCGCTATTACGTATCACCGTAAACTGAGAGGAAAACGAAGTCTCGTATCCGTCCTTGATCATATTGAGGGGATCGGGCCGAAAAGGCGTAAAGCGGTTTGGCAAGCTTTTAAGACGTTGGATGATATTAAGGCGGCCTCTATAGACGAATTGGCTGCCGTAGACGGTATGAATCGCAGTGCCGCGGAAAATATTTACTATTTTTTCCGCCTGGGTACGGATGAAAAACGAAGGATTATCAAAAAAACTTAAGAAAGGCGTTGTAGCGCCTTTCTTTTTTATTATATAAAATTACGAATGGAAGGCGGGAAAAAATTGACAAAGAAGAAAGTATGCGAAAAAAGCGACCTTTCCGCCATGCGAGTATTTGTCAACAAGCTCTGAATAGGATATAATTAATCAGTATGTGAAGTATGTCTGTATGTTTAGGTGGAAGGAGGCGTATTTTCGTGTCCTCGGAAAAACAAAGAACTATCGGCAAACCTGTTTTTTATGAAGGCGTAGGTCTTCATGCAGGATTGCCTGTACATATGACCTTAAAACCCGCAGGAGTTAATGAAGGTATTTGTTTTGTGCGCACCGACTTGCCCGGCAACCCGTCCGTGCCGGCCAATCAGTCGTATGTAACCAACACGATGCGTGCGACGACTCTGGAAAAGGGAGAGGCCAAGGTATTTACGGTAGAACATGTGTTATCGGCCTTGCAAGGTTTGAAAATTGACAATTGTGTTGTCGAAATGGATTCGCCTGAACCGCCTGTAGGTGACGGCAGCAGCGCCGTTTTTGTGGATATGATTAAAGAGGCGGGCGTTGTTGAGCAGAATGCTCCGCGTAATGTATATGCCGTAACGAAGCAACGGGTGGTGCAGGAAGATGATAAATTTATAGCCGTGTTACCTTACGACGGATTTCGTATTACTTTTACGTCCATTAATCCCCATCCCCTGTTAGGAGTACAGTTTTTCGACAGTGAAGTGACGGAACAGTCTTATATCGACGATATTTGTTATGCCCGCACTATTGCTTTTACGGAAGAGTTGGAAATGATGCGTAAATTGGGCCTCGGCAAGGGCGGTACAATAGAAAACGTTGTCGTATATGATAAGGATACATGCTTGTCTCAATTACGGTCTGATGATGAATTGGTACGTCATAAGGTGTTGGATATTATCGGCGACTTATCCCTTATCGGCAGACCCTTAAAGGGCCATATTATAGCTGTTAAATCAAGCCATAAATTAAACAATTTGTTGGCTAAGTGTATTTATGAAGATATGTAACGGGAGGAATTGAAATGACTTTGGAAGTTACGGATATTATGGAAATTTTACCGCACCGGTATCCCATGCTGTTAGTGGATCGCATTACCGAATTGGAACCTATGAAATATGCTGTAGGTATCAAAAATGCGACTTTTAACGAACAGTTTTTCCAAGGGCATTTTCCGGGAAAACCGGTTATGCCCGGAGTTCTCTTGGCCGAAGCCATGGCACAGGTCGGTGGGGTAGCCTTGTTGTACCCTGAAGAAAACAGAGGCTTAATACCCTTCTTTACGGGTATTGATAAGTTGCGTTTTCGGCACCCCGTTCGACCGGGTGACCAGGTTATTATGCGGGCCGATATTATCAAAATTAAAGGTCGTATGGGAAAGGTTACGGCACAGTGTCGCGTAGGCGATACGGTTTGTGCTGAAGGGGAATATCTTTTCGCTCTCATGCCCGGTCAGAAAAAATAAAAAAAGCTGAAAATCGACGAATAAGACAGAAAATCCGGTAATCGATAAGATACGGAGCCGTAATCGGCTGTATTTCCGGTTATAAAAATTTCTTAAAACGGGATTATATAAAAAATTCAGACGTACGGCACCGCCTTTCGGTGCAAAGGATATTGAGGAGTGACATTCATGACCGACGAAAAAGAAAGAGAATCTGCCGACCTTATTCATCCGACAGCTATTATCGACCCTAGAGCTGAGATCGGAAAAGGCGTAAAAATCGGTCCTTATGCTGTCATAGGGCCTAATGTAAAAATCGGCGACGGTACGGAGATTATGTCGCATGTCGTTATTGACGGATGGACAACAATCGGTAAAGATTGCCGCTTTTTCCCGAGTGCATCCATCGGCTCGGAACCGCAGGATCTAAAGTTTAACGGTGAGAAAAGTTATGTCATTATCGGTGACCGCTCCGTATTTCGTGAATTTGTAACGGTTAGCCGCGCTACGGGTGAAGGTGAAGAAACCCGTATCGGTAACGACTGCCTGTTTCAGGCTTGTACGCATGTTGCCCATAATTGTATAGTAGGCAATCACGTTATTATGAGTAACTGTGCCGGCTTGGCCGGTCACGTTACTGTAGAAGATCGTGTCGTTATCGGCGGCATTGCAGGCGTACATCAATTTGTCAAGGTGGGTCGAAATGCCATGATCGGCGGCTTGGCCAAAGTCGTTCAGGATATACCGCCTTTTGTTATTGCCGACGGACAACCGGCGCGTATTATCGGTTTAAACAGTGTCGGGTTGGCACGTGCCGGTATTTCCGAAGAAACGCGACGGGAGCTGAAAAAGGGGTTCCGCCTCTTATACCGTTCGGGCCTTAACTTGGGTCAGGCCATCGAATCGATGGAACAGGAATTAAACAGTAGTGAAGAAGTAGAACACTTATTACGTTTTTTGCGCAATGCGGAACGCGGTATTTGCAGAGGGGCTAAAGACTGATAAAAAGGGCAGGTAAGCGTTGTCTTGCCTACCCTTTTTTGCTATATCCGTGCTGACAGAAAATGTCGTTTTTTGGTATAATAAAATGCACTATACATTAATGTAAGGATGGTATACATGGGTAAAGTCGGTTTATTGGCAGGCGTCGGAAATTTGCCTGTCGAGTTTTTGCGTGCCGCCCATCAAATGGGGCATGAAGTAATAGTTATTTCCGTCGTGCCCGATACGGCGGCGGCCTTAAAGACCGAAGCGGACGCATACTACGAGATTAATGTGGCGAAGCTTGATAAGATTATTAAGACTTTGCTCCGTGAAGGCGTTACGGACGTTACCATGATCGGTAAGGTAACAAAAGAAATTCTTTTTAAAGGTATAAAATTTCCCGATTTTCGGGCCGTGAAGCTTTTAGCGAAGTTGCGTAATCGCAAGGACGACACGATTATGCTGGCCATTGTCGACGAATTGGCGAAAGATAACCTTACGGTTGCCGATCAAACGGCATACTTGAAACCGTTGATGCCGCCGCCCGGTGTTTTGACAAAACGAAACCCGACAGAAGAAGAAAAGGAAGATATTCGTTTCGGGTTTGAAACGGCGAAGGCTATGGGCGGCATGGATATAGGACAGACTGTTGTAGTGAAGCACAAGGCGGTCATGGCTATTGAAGCGATTGAAGGAACCGATGCGTGCATTCGTCGCGGCGGTGCCTTGGGAAGAGGCGGTGCCTGCGTGGTAAAGGTAGCCAAACCGAATCAGGATGTACGTTTTGACGTGCCGGCCGTAGGTAAACAGACACTCTTATCCATGATTGAAAGCGGATGTACGCTTTTGGCAATGGAAGCGCATAAAACCCTGTTTGTAGAGCAAGAAGAAGTATTGGCACTGGCAGATGAGCATCGTATTTGTATTTGTGCCGTTGACGAATCATATTAATGAGGAGAGCCTATGAAAATCATGCTTTCCGCCGGCGAAGCGTCCGGTGATTTACACGGTGCCAATCTTGCCGAAGCATTGAAAGCCGTAGATCCGCAGGTTGAGTTAATCGGTATGGGTGGCGAACAAATGCGTAAGGCCGGTGTCCGCATTGTGTATGACATAAAAAATCTCGGTGTTATCGGCATCGGAGAGATTATAAAAAAGATACCTTTCTTTTATAAATTGCGCACTTTTTTAGTCAATACGATGAAAGAAGAAAAACCGGATGCATTGGTTTGCATCGACTATCCGGGGTTTAATATGAAGCTCATCGAAAAGGCTAAGGAGGCGGGAATTCCTGTAATTTATTATATTCTGCCGACTATTTGGGCTTGGCATAAGAGCCGCGGCAACGTTATTGCCGAATATACGGATTTGGCCGTATCACTTTTTCCTTTTGAAGCCGAAATGTATAAGAAAATGGGTACGAACGTTGTGTATGGCGGACACCCTCTGCTGGATACGGTAAAGCCGTCCATGTCGAAAGACGAGGCGTATAGCTTTTTCGGTTTACAACCGGAGAAGAAGACCGTACTTTTTATGCCCGGCAGTCGTGTACAGGAAGTACAAAGCTTATACGGAAAAATGTTGGCGGCAGGAAAATTGTTGAAGGACAAGGTTGAAGGGTTGCAGTTTATGGTTCCGAAGGCTTCTACCATTGACAGACATATGTTGGAAGAAGCCGCGCGAGAAGTGAATTTAGAGGTTCATATAGGCGAAGAACGGGTATATGACATGATGAATATAGCCGATGCGGCTATTTGTGCGTCCGGCACGGCTACTCTTGAAACCGCCTTAATGGGAGTACCGACCCTTTTGGTATATCGTGTTAATGTATTGACCTACTGGTTATCAAAGATTTTGGTTCACTTGGACAGTATCGGGTTACCGAATATTATTTCGGGACATCGTATTATGCCGGAACTCTGGCAGGATGAAGTAACACCCGAAAATATAGAAGCCGCCGTCTTGCCCTGGTTAGTGGATGCGGCAGCTTCGGAGAAAGCACGACATTTGATGACCGGTGTACGCTGTCAAATGGGCGAAGCAGGGGCTGTACGACGTACGGCTGAAATCATTTCTGAATTTGTAAAGGAGAAACAACTCCATGAAGCAGTACAATAGTTGGCACAGCTACAAGCGGTTGTTACGGTTTATCGTTCCTTATAAGAAGAAGTTGTCCATTGCCGTCGTTTGTATGGCTTTTTCGGGACTCAGTAACGTTGTAGTTCCTTGGGTTATCAAGGATGTTATCGATAAAGTTCTGGCGCAAAAGGATGTGCATACGCTGAATCTGATTTGCGTCGGTATTCTGGCATTGTTTATCTTTAGAGGCTTCTTTTATTTCTGGCAGAAATACTTGATGAGTTACATTGGACAACATATTGTTAACGATATTCGTGAGGCTCTTTATCGCCATATTCAGAAGATGTCTTTGTCTTATTTTGACAGACGCAAGACCGGTAATATTATGAGTAACCTCACTAATGACGTTACGGCTTTACAAACGGCTATTGCCGACAATCTGATTTCCTTTGTGCAAGAAGCCGTAATTTTAGTCGGCTCCCTGGTTTCCATGTTTTACCTGTATTGGAAGCTGACTTTTTTAACCTTGGCAGTCGTGCCCCTTGTCGTTTTAACAATTAACTATTTCGGCAAACGTCTACGTAAGGCCGGACATAAGGTTCAAGGAAAACTGGCCGACATTACGGCTCTTATAGAAGAAGCCATTTCAGGCATTCGTATTATTCGTTCTTTTAACAGGGAAGATCACGAAATTGATCGTTTTGTAGAACAAAATGACAAGAATTTCTGGGCTCTTATGGCAACTACCCGATTAACAGCTATGTTGACGCCGTTTATTCAGTTCTTTGCGGCTATTGCCGTCGTAGGAATTATTTGGTACGGCGGCATGAGCGTTATTGACGGAGCTATGACGGCAGGTGCTTTAATCGCTTTTTTGATTTATGCTATCAACCTGTCGAATCCCGTTCGTCGAATCAGTGAGATTTACGGTGAAATTCAACGTTCGTTGGCTGCAGCGGATCGAGTATTTGAAACGCTTGATACAAAATCGTCCGTAGAGGAAAAACCTGATGCCGTAGACTTGAATATCGTTCATGGCAAGGTAGAGTTTGAAAATGTATGCTTCTCTTATGATGAGGAACATGAAGCATTAAAGGACTTTACCCTTACTGTAGAGCCCGGTGAAGTCGTGGCTCTGGTGGGACCCAGCGGTGCCGGCAAATCGACTATTGCCAATTTGGTACCCAGATTTTACGATGTAACCTCAGGGGCTCTGAAAATTGATGACACGGATGTGAGAGATGTGACTTTTTCGTCATTGCGCAGCCAAATCGGACTGGTACCGCAGGAAACGATGTTGTTCAATACATCTATTATGAATAATATTCTCTACGGTCGCCTCGATGCGACGGAGGAAGAAGTCGTGGCAGCTGCCAAGGCGGCCAATGCACATGAGTTTATTAAAGACCTGCCTGACGGGTATGCGACTGTAGTCGGCGACAGAGGCAGTGCGCTTTCCGGCGGACAGCGTCAACGAATTGCCATTGCCAGAGCTATTTTGAAGGATCCTCATATTTTGATTCTCGACGAAGCTACATCGGCATTGGATACGGAAAGTGAAAAAATAGTACAGTCGGCCTTGGAAACCTTGATGAAAGGACGAACGTCTTTAGTCATTGCTCATCGACTCAGTACGGTTCGAAATGCGGATAAAATCGTTGTTATCAATCACGGTTCTATTGTCGAATCGGGTACTCACAAGGAGTTGCTCGCCCGCGACGGCTTATATGCGAGCTTATATGCGGTTCAATTTAATCCCGAAGTCGTAACGGAAGGATAGAGTCCTCTTGAAACTAAACATAAAAGCCAACTTTCTTTACTGGGTATATAATATTCTTCTACTCTTATATTGGGCTACGTTGATTCCCGTATTGATTTATCGTCTCTTTCGAGAAGAAGGATTTTTTCAACGGATTAAACAAAGTATCGGTTGGCTGCCGGAAGATTTGAAAAAGAAAATATCCGATAGAGACGCTATTTGGATTCATGCGGCTTCGGTAGGAGAAATCGTAGCTGCCAGTCCGATTGTACGTGAAATGAGGAAAGAACATCCTGAAGAAGTTATCATCGTATCCGTTGTAACGGCTACAGGCTTCAGTATGGCTCACCGAATCATTGAAGGGGCTGACGGGATTTTATATTTCCCTCTCGACTTGCCGTATTTTACGAGTCGTATTTTGAATATCGTCAACCCCAAGGTGATAGTCCTGGTAGAAACTGAGATTTGGCCGAACTTCCTGCGTGTCGCCGAAAGTAAGAATATTCCCGTCATGATGATGAACGGACGTATCAGTAATCGCAGTGCTTCACGTTATCGCCTTATTACCTTCTTTACACGCCATGTACTCTCTTCCATACGCGTCTTTTGTATGCAAAGTCGTATTGATGCACAATATATTATCAGCATCGGTGCCGACCCGAATAAAGTTATTGTAACGGGCAATACGAAGTATGATCAGACGTACGGTATTGTAACGGAAGAAGAACGGGGACGCTTGCGTAAGGAGATGGGTTTTAATGATGATGCTTATCCGATTATGATTGCCGGAAGTACGCACAAGGGTGAAAATATTCCCGTATACAAGGCATTTGTCAAGGTTAAGGAACAATTTCCGCAGGCGAAGCTCATTATTGCACCTAGATATATTTACCAGGCCGACTTAATTATCAGCGAAGGTGTATCCTTAGGTGTAACCATGGTCAAACGAAGTGAAATGGTATCCGGGTGTAAGTCGGATATCTCTTATGACGGTGTTATCTTGGATACGATCGGTGAGTTAGGCCGCGTATACAGCATAGGCGATTTGATTTTCGTAGGCGGCAGTTTGGTTCGAGTCGGGGGACATAATATTCTTGAACCGGCAGCACACGGAAAGCCTATTGTCGTTGGGCCGAATATGTTTAACTTCGTTGAAATTTACGAACTTCTCAGCAGACGTGGCGCTTGTGCCATGGTACGTAACGAAGAAGAGTTTATCGATACGTGTCTCGATATTTTGTTAAATCCTGCAAGAGCCAAGCATATGAAGGAAAGTTGCTTACAAATTGTCGGCGAAAACCAAGGGGCAACGCATCGTAATTTAAATGAATTGAAAAAATTGTTGGATAAATTGCAGTTATGGGGATAGAAATATGTCTTTACGTGAAAAAGTGACTAAACGATTTCTTGAATTGACGGAAAAGGGAGCACAAAATAAGGGTGATGACCTGATGCTATCCTTTTTGGAAATGCTTGAAAAAGTTTATGAAAAGGCGGTTACACGTCGTCGTCACGCTTATACATCAGGGATAAAGAATGAAACTTCTTTTGATGCTACGGTTATCAGTTTAGGAAACATAACGGTCGGCGGTACGGGGAAAACCCCTATGGCGGTTTTTCTGACGAAGGAAATTCGCCGCATGGGCTATACGGTAGCCGTTTTGAGCAGCGGATATCGCTCGCAGGCGGAAAAGGCCGGTGCTATTGTATCGGACGGAAATAACGTTTTATTGACACCGGCTGAAGCCGGCGATGAAGCTGTCCTTTTGGCACGATCCCTGCCGGGAGTTCCCGTTTTATCGGGGCGGCGCCGAACGGAAACGGGGCATATTGCGGTAGACGAGTTTCATCCCGATGTCATTTTGATGGACGATGCCTTCCAACATTGGCAAGTGAAGCGAGAGTTGGACATAGTTCTGATTAATGCGGCCAATCCTGTCGGTAACGGACACTTATTGCCGCGCGGTATTTTAAGAGAACCTCTTGATGAATTGGAGCGTGCCGGACTTTTTATTATTACGAAGGCTGATGAAGCCGACAGAGATGAAGTGGAAAAGATCTATTCTCTCCTAAGATACTATAATGAAAGCGCACCCATTGCCGAAGCAGAACATCAACCGAAATGGTGTGTTCCTTATGCACAATGGTTGAAGGGAGAGATATCTGCTGAAGGACTGGAAGAAGACAGTAAGGTCGTTGCTTTATCGGCTTTGGGCAGTCCCGATTCTTTTGAGGAAACTCTGGAAGAGGCGGAATATGAAGTTGTTCGCTCTTTGCGGTTTGACGACCATCACGTTTACACGGAAAGAGACTTGCGAGAGGCCTCATCTCTGGCGACGGCACAGCGAGCCGTTGTAGTAACGACGGAAAAGGATGCGGTCAAACTTTCGCCGTCTATGGTAGAGTCTATGAGTGTCCCCCTATATGTGCTGGGGATTGAAATAGAAATTACAGCCGGTGAAGAAGAAGTAAAACGCGTATTAAAACGTGTGCTGGGAGGATAAAATGAAATTTATATGCATAATCCCGTCACGATTCGCATCGACGCGATTACCCGGTAAACCTTTAATCGATTTAGCGGGCAAACCGATGATTCAGCGAGTATATGAACAGGCTTGTAAGGCGACAAAAACGTCGGGGACCGTTGTGGCTACCGATGACCCGAGAATTTATGACAAGGTCATGTCCTTCGGCGGGCAAGCGGTTATGACGGATAAGAATCATGAAAACGGTACAGCCCGCTTAGCCGAAGCGGTAGGACACTATAAGGATGCCCATGTGGTCATTAATGTTCAAGGAGATGAACCGCTAATTGCACCGGAAGTCATCGATGCGCTTTGTCAAGCCTTTGAAGAAGATGCAGACTTGCAAATGGCTACGGTAGCTACGCCTTTGCAGCCTGAAGAGTATGATGATAAGGGAGCTGTTAAGGTCGTTGTCAATAAGCGGGACGAAGCCATGTATTTTTCCCGCTCCCTGATTCCGTACCCGCGGCACGACTATACGGCACAACACGGCCCGTATAAGCATATAGGGATTTACGCATACCGACGAGCCTTTTTGCTCGAATATGCGAATATGGAAGTAACCCCGTTGGAAGCGACGGAATCTCTCGAACAGTTGCGTGTATTGGAAAACGGATATAAGATAAAAGTTATTAAAACAACACATACGTTTATCGGCATAGATACGCCTGAAGACGTAGATCGAGTCAGAGAGTATTTTGCTAAGGAGAAGGTTTGATGAAATCTGTTAAAGTAGGAAATACGGTCCTTGACGGGTCGTCTTTATTCGTCTTGGCCGGACCTTGCGTCATAGAAGACCCGGAACGCACCTTGAATATCGGCCGGGAGATGAAGAAGGTTTGTGAAAAATTGGGACTGCCTTATGTATTCAAGGCATCTTTTGATAAGGCCAACCGTTCATCTTTCACGTCTTACCGCGGACCGGGCCTGGAAGAAGGCTTGAAAATCCTGGGGCATATCAAAAAAGAATTGAATGTTCCCGTCGTTAGTGATATTCATGCAGTGGAACAGGTCGAAAAAGCGGCGGAGGTCTTGGATATTTTGCAAATCCCCGCATTCTTGTGCCGTCAGACGGATTTGCTTGAAGCGGCGGCGGCAACAGGAAAGTGCGTAAATGTTAAGAAGGGACAGTTTTTGGCTCCTGAAGACATGGGAAATGTAGTTCAAAAGATCCTTCATAAGGGCAATGAAAATCTCATGCTTACAGAACGCGGCGTGACTATGGGATATCATAATCTGGTTGTCGATATGCGCAGCTTTCCTATTATGAGATCCTTTGGATATCCCGTTGTATTTGATGCTACACACAGCGTACAGCTTCCCGGCGGTGGCGGTACGAAGTCTACGGGACAGCGACAATTTATCGGTAATCTTGCCCGGGCGGCAGCCGGATCGGGGATTGACGGGGTTTTTATGGAAGTGCATGACAATCCTGCTGAAGCCTTAAGCGACGGACCGAATTCACTGTATTTATCCCAAGTCGAAGGCGTTTTGCGTGATATGGTTGCCATTCATTCCATTGTCGCAAAGAGTACCGAAACGGCTATGTAATCGATTCATACGTGAGGTGTGTGCCATATGAATATATTGGAAGAAGCAAGAGAAGTACTCCGTGTGGAAGCGGCAGGAATAGAACGCCTGATACCTACATTGGATCAGCGCTTTGTCAATGCCGTCAATATGATTCTCGAATCTCGGGGACGTGTTATTGTCACGGGTATGGGGAAATCGGGCCATATAGCCCGTAAGGTGGCGGCTACTTTAGCCAGTACGGGAACGCCGGCCTTTTTTCTTCATCCGGCCGAGGCGATTCACGGTGATTTGGGTATGGTAACCATTGATGATACGGTGTTGGCATTCTCTAATAGCGGAGAAACGACGGAAATCCTGAATATATTGCCGTCCTTAAAACGTATCGGTCCCAAACTGATTGCCGTTGTGGGAAATATGAACTCAACGTTGGCAAAAACGGCCGATATCGTTCTTGATGTGACAGTAGAGAAAGAAGCCTGCCCCTTGGGATTGGCTCCGACTACCAGTACGACTGTGGCCTTGGCCCTCGGTGATGCTTTGGCAGTAGCCCTCTTACAGGCGCACAACTTTACGAAGGATCAGTTTGCTGTATTCCATCCCGGCGGAGCTTTGGGTAAAAAATTGCTTTTAACAGTAAAAGACGTTATGCATAAGGGTGTGGATAATCCTGTTATCGGTGAAGAAAGTACGGTTCAGGATGCGCTCTTTATGATGACTGAAAAGGGATTGGGTGCCGTAGCCGTTACGCGTGAAGACGGCACTTTGGCCGGTCTGGTTACGGACGGTGATGTACGACGCGGTCTGGAAACGGGGTCTAACTTCTTACAGTGGCCTGTAGATGCCATGATGACTAAGAACCCTCGACGGATCTCTCAGGATAAATTGGCTGCCGAAGCCTTACATATTATGGAAAAAAATCAGCCGCGACCGATTACGGTATTGCCGGTTATTGATGAAAACGATAAGGTTACGGGTATGATTCATTTGACGGACTTATTGCGTCAAGGTGTCGTTTAATGAAGGCGGAACATATTAAGGTAGTCGCCTTCGATGTAGACGGCGTATTTACGGACGGAACTCTGTACTACGGTGCGAACGGTGATTGTATGAAAGCCTTTTCCGCCCGTGACGGTATGGGCATTTCTATGGTTAAGGCAGCCGGTTTGCGCACTGCCATTATTACGGGTCGCTCGTCGCAAAGCGTGGCTAAACGGGCGGAAGAATTAGGAATTACCTACGTAATACAAGGATCGTCATATAAAAAAGAAGGCTTGGCCGAGTTGTGTGAGAAGGCTCAAGTCACTGAAAAAGAGGTTGCTTACATGGGCGATGATATTAACGACTTGCCTGTAATCGCGGCAGTCGGTTTCAGCGGTGCTCCTCAGGATGCATGTCGGCAGGTGCGGGAAGCGGTCCTTTGGGTATCGGGCAATCCGGGCGGTCACGGGGCGGTTCGAGAGTTTTGTGAATACATTTTGGAGGCTCGGAAACAGTTGGACGATGTTATTGCTGCTTATAAGGGCGGTAAGAACGAGCTTGAACAATAAAGAAAGGAGCGTCCGTTAGAGTGTTAAAAAATTGGCAGTACCATGCAGTAAGGGCTATCGGAAGAGTTGTATGCCTCTTTTCTTACGATACAATTGTCAAATGGGGACGAAAATTGGGACCCGTTGCAGGACGACTCCTGAAGAAACAACGCAATCGAGGTATTTTTCATGTCATGCGCGGACTTAATTGTGACGAGGCGGAAGCTGTTGCGGTTATTGACGGCGTTTTTGCCAACTTGGGTCAGTCTTTAATGGAAATCTTATATACCCCTCGTCTGAACAAGGATTGTATTTCCCGGTATGTAACCTTGGATCAGCCGGATATACTTGAAAGAGCCTTGGAAGAAAATAAGGGTGTTATTGCCTTAACGGGTCACTTGGGAAACTGGGAATGGATGGGAGCCTCTTTGGCTTTATACGGATACCCGGCAACTACTATTGTAAAAAATCAGCCCAATGATTCGGTTACGCGGTTTTTGAATGAAAATCGTGAACGCATGGGTTTGGAAGTCTTTGCTCGAGGCGGGAATGAAATGATTATTGCAGCTCGAGCTTTGAAGAAGAAAAAAATTCTCGGTTTTCTTGCCGATCAGGATGGCGGTTTTGACGGTGTGCCACAGGAATTTCTCGGACAACTGGCCTCGACACCTCGAGGAATTGCTCTTTTTGCTCGCCAATTTCGCTCCCCTATCGTGCCGATTTTCCCGTATCATGATGAAAACCATCGTAATCGCGTCTATATTGGAGAGCCGATTTACTTTGAAGATACGGGTGATAAAGAGCGGGATATTGCAGAATTGACGAAGCAAACGGCGATTATTACGGAAAAATTTATTAGAGAACATCCGACAGAATGGTTGTGGTTCCAGCATCGTTGGAGTACGAAACCGGAGGAAATGACGGCACTTCAGACTGAAGGAGGACAGGAAGGCATATGATACAACGGATTCAAAAATATAAGTTGCCGCTGATTGTAGGGGCCTTCATCCTTTTATTTGCCGCCGTATTGATTCCTCTTTTGCGTGAGGGAGAAAAGCCGGCGGAAGTCAATACGGAGCGTTTTGTTGAATTTGACGGATCGGAACTGGAAGAAAAGCGGGACGGAAAGTTGGTCTGGCATTTAACGGCCGATAAAATCCTGGTTGATCCCGATTCGGGCAAGGTCTACTTTGTAAAACCCACGGGGACTTTTGTGAGTGATGACGGAGTTCAACTGACGATTACGGCCGACCAGGGCATTGTAGACAGGAACGGAAAAACGATTGAGCTTAAGGCCCCTCTGGAAGCGCATACGGATCAGGGAGATTCGTTGCAGACCGACGGGAGTATATACTATAATATGGATACTCGTGAAATAACAGGCGGTAAAGTCGTAATTACGCGTGCCGATCAGACCGACTTGAGTGCCGATTCATTTACGGCTAACGCGGCACTTAATGCAGTAACGCTTACCGGTCATGCCCGTATTACCAAGGGGGAATAGAGAATGAAAAAAACATGGATATATACTTGTGCAGTCTTACTGGCTGCAACTGCCGTGTCCGTACCTTCGCTGTCGACGGTAGCCGCACCTCAGCCGGCCATTTCCGTAACAGCCGATCAGTTACAGTATGACGGCAAAACGCAGGTAGCTACGGCTAAGGGAAATGTTGTCATCGTACGGGATAATGCGACTATGACCGGAGCTACCGCTATGTATAATTTGAAGACGGCCGAAGCCGATTTAGACGGCGGCGTTACGGTGGAACAGCCGGATATGCATGTAACGGCACAGAAATTACATTCGACGAATAAAAATTATGTCGTAGCTACCGGTGATGTTCGCGGCATATACGGTGATCGTAAATTGAACGGCGACCAGGTCGAATATTACTTGGATCAGGACTACGGTATCGTAACGGGTAACGGTTATATGGAAGCTCAGGGGTCGCAAATGTGGGCTGATCGTATCGATGCCTGGACCAAGAAAATTCTGGCAGTCGGTACGGGTAGTGTTCATATTGAATCGCCGAAGGATAACTTATCCGCTTATGCGAATAAGGCGGAGTATACCCAAACACCCGGCGTAAATGACGGTGTTATCAACCTTTTCGGAGATGTGCACGCAACGCAAAACGGCAGCAGCCTGAACGGTGATAATATTCAAATCCGTCTGGCCGATGATTCGGCTCAGGCCATGAGTCGGTCGACACTCATTATCGTACCGACCAACTAGGGCATTTTGAGGAGCGTTCATGTATATTCAGACAAATGATTTGGCTAAAACCTATAACGGTCGTAATGTAGTTAACGGGGTATCTATTCGCGTTGATCAGGGACAGGTAGTAGGATTGCTCGGTCCTAACGGGGCGGGTAAGACGACGACCTTCTATATGATAGTAGGCATTGAAAAGCCTTCGTCGGGAACGATTCGTATTGACGATACGGATATTACTCAGCAGCCCGTACATATACGTGGCCATGAAGGAATCGGTTATTTGCCGCAGGAAGCGTCGATTTTTCGTAAACTGACGGTAGAGGATAACTTGCTGGCCATGTTGGAAACGACGAAACTTACCAAGGCGGAACAAAAAGCTAAGGCAGAGGCGCTTATGGAAGAGTTTTCCATTACAAAGTTACGTGATCGCTTAGGTATTCAATTGTCCGGCGGTGAACGGAGACGAGTGGAAATTGCACGGTGTCTGTGTATGGACCCGGCATTTATTTTGCTCGATGAACCTTTTGCCGGCATCGATCCTCTGGCAGTCAACGATATTATGGGTATAATCAGTCATTTGAAGAGAAGAGGCATGGGTGTTCTCATTACGGACCACAACGTGAGAGAAACGTTGCGTATTGTCGACAAGGCATACTTACTGGCTGACGGCAAGGTATTCCTTGAAGGCGCACCGATGGAAATAGCGGAAAATGAAGTGGCGAAGAAAAACTATTTAGGTGAAGACTTCACCATGTAAGACGTCGGGGGATAAAATAAGATGAGAATACTTGATAAATATATATTAAAAGAGTTTATAGGCCCCTTTCTTTTCGGTGTCTGTGCGTTTACGAGCGTTTTTGTCGGTACGGGAACTCTGTATAGAATTGCCAACTTAATCAATCAATACGGGGCGTCCATGTGGGCGGCTTTTCGAATTTTAGTATTAGCGTTGCCTTCCATTATTGTTATTACCTTTCCTATGTCCGTTCTGTTGGGGTCCTTAATGGCTTTCGGCAGAATGTCGGCAGCCAGTGAAATCATTGTTATGCGGTCGGGAGGTCAAAACTTTCCTCGCCTGGCTATGCCCATTTTTATCACGGCCTTGTGTATTTCTTTAGGGACGACGGCTTTTAACGAGTTCGTCGTGCCGAAGGCGAACAATGCGTATAATCGCATTATCAATGAGGAAGTGAAGGCCGGGGCTCAGCCGACTACGCAGGATCATATAATTCTGAAAAACGTAAAAGGCTCCGATATTTCCAGCCTCATGTATGCACGACAATATGACGGGCAGGAAAAACGCTTGAAGGATCTGACGGTGCAGGAATTTGACAACGATGTACTGACACGTGTTGAAAAAGCCGACTATGCTGAATGGGACGGCGATAAATGGATTATGCACAAGGGGATTATTTACGACCTTTCGGGCGGAGATGAACAGCAGGTGACAAGAACCATGACGTTCAACCATCAGACGTTGCCTATTTCTCAGAAGCCTAATAAGATGGCTGAATCTCAAAAAAAGCCGGATGAATTAACTATTCGCGAATTGAAGGAACAGATTAAGGTCCTCGACAATAACTCCGTAGATACGAATAAGATGAAAGTTGAGCTGTTCAATCGTTTTTCCATGCCTTTAGCCAGTTTGGTTTGTGCCTTAGTAGGTGCGCCTCTGGGGTTGCAAAAACAAAGAGGCAGCTCATCCATCGGATTCGGTATCAGTGTCATTGTTATTTTTATTTACTACAGCATTATGACAATTTCCAACGCATTGGGAAACGGCGGGCGCATCCCTCCGTACGTAGCGGCATTTCTTCCCGACGTAATCACGGGAATTGCCGGTATGTGGCTTATCTATAAAAAATCTCGTTAAAAATTGTGTTACCTTCTTAGCCGGGAGGTAACACAATTTTTGTATCCTGAAAGAGGCTGTTATGCGAACTTTTTATGCAGGTGAAAGAGAGGTCTTCCGGAAACGTCGTTTTAAGTAAAATTCAGACGGAAATATGAAGGGGATTCATCAAAATGTGCGGTGTAGGCAATTCGATACATTGTAAAAATATGATATAATAAAACATTATGAGATGATTTGAGAACTTGTATCGGAAGGAGGGGCGTCTGATGGAGTCGGGCTGGTTTATGTTGATTGTTCTTGCCGTTATGGGCGGACTTATTGCCTATTTAGGCGATAAAATCGGCTCTAAGGTCGGCAAAAGAAAAATAAAACTGATGGGCTTACGCCCCAAGTATACATCCATATTGGTTACTATCATGACAGGTATCAGCATTGCCGTTGTTACCTTGGGTGTCATGTCCGTTTTATCGGAAAATGCCAGAGTAGCCCTTTTCGGTATGAATAAGTTACGCCAACAACAGCATGTGTTGGAAGAACAGCGAGATCGACTTTTGGCCGAAGCGGATAAGTTGGCCAGAGAAATGCAGGAAAAAAATGACTTATTGGCTGATAATGAACTGAAGTTGGCTTCTCAGGAAGAACAACTGGACGGGGCCAACGATCGTTTGCGACTGACTTTGTTGGACTTGGAACAGGTTCAGGCGGCGCGAGACGATGCTTCGGCTCAGTTGGGTATTGTTCAGACGGCCTTTAATCAGGCTAATGCGGATTTGGCGACGGCTCAGGGAGAAATCGAAGAACTTGAACATACGAAAGCGGGATTAACAAAGACGGTCGCAGCTTTGGATGAACGGAACCGCCTGTTAAATGAATCCATGCTGACTGTTCGTGAGGGAACGGTACTCTTTCGTGTAGGCGAAGTTCTTTCCAGTTCGGTCTTGACAGCCGGTCAGCCTCAGGACGAAACAAGGTCGCAGCTAAGCGGTATTATGGTGAATATTAACAATATGATTCGCCAACGCCTTAATATAACGGATGAAAAAGCCGTATTGCTTTACATTTCGCCGGACGAATTCGAGCGAACCGTACAGGAACTTAGCAATTCTCCTAAGAGCAGTAAACTGATTCGCGTTACGGCTGCCGGAAATATTATTACGGGTGAGCCCGCCTTGGTACATGTAAATGTGTATGACAATAACCTGGTTTATAATCGGGGCAGAGAAGTATATACGGAATACTTTACAAGTGAAGAAATTGCGAGCGGAGCGGAATTACAACTCCTGCATTTTCTGCATAATGTCAATCGCAGTGCTCAGTCCGACGGAATTCTGCCCGATCCCTTGAGCGGCAACGTAGGGGCGTTGACGGCCGTCGAAATGTTTGACACTATTTCTCGTATGAAGGCTTACGGAAATACGGGGCTCACGTTGCAAGCCGTTACGACTCAGAATATCTTTACGGCCGGACCCTTGCGTATTGAAATTCGTGTTGAGCCGAACAGGAGGTAAGTCGTGATTTTAGCTATTGACCCGGGGTCTGTGAAAACGGGAGTGGCACTGGTTGATGAAGACGGGGAATTGAAAGAAAAGCGAATTATTCAGACACAAACCCTGTTGCAATACGTACAGGAGTGTTATGATTCGGGAGCATTAAAAACGGTAGTTATGGGAGACGGGACTCGTCACGAAAGCTTGGGGAATCTCGTTAAGTCATGGATCGGCGAAGGGCACGATGAAGTGAGTTTTTCATATGTTAATGAAAAATTCACGACCGTCGAAGGACGTAAACTTTATTGGCAGTATACACCGCGTAAGGGCTGGAGAAAGTTCGTGCCGACGTCATGGCAATATCCGCCTGAACCGGTAGACGACTTTGTAGCTTGGATTATCGGGCTCAGATATGTACGGGAAAGGAAAAAGACATGGTAACCAGATATATTATGAAAGCCGTGGCCTTGGCATTCGGCGCACTCGTCTATACATTGGGACTGGAAGTATTTTTAACGCCCAACCATGTTATTGACGGCGGCGTTGTCGGTATTTCATTGATGGCGGCGGCCTTGACAAACCTTTCTTTTTCAACCTTTATTGTTATCTTAAACTTACCGTTTTTGTATTTAGGCTATAAAAAAATCGGAGCTCGTTTTACCGTCGCATCCCTTTATTCCATTTTATGGTTGGCCATATGGAGCCGTGTCGTTGATTATATGCATCTGGAGGCGGTAACGAAGGATCCTTTTTTGTCTACCGTTTTCGGCGGGATTATTATAGGTGTCGGCGTAGGCCTTATTATTCGCTTCGGCGGCGCTTTGGACGGTGCGGAAATGTTGGCCATTATCGGTGATCGTCGCCTGCCTTTCTCGGTAGGTGAAATTATTATGTTCTTTAACTTCTTCATTCTCGGTATATCGGGTTTCGTCTTTTCGTGGAACAGTGCTATGTATTCTCTTATTGCGTACTTTATTGCGTACAAGGCCATTGATGTCGTATCCAACGGGTTGGATGAAATGAAGGGTGTACTTATAGTGACCCAAAAGGATGAGGAAGTATCGCGAGTCATTACGCGTGAACTGCATCGCGGCGTTACCTTATTACACGGTGAAGGGGCATATGCACGACATAAAATGTGGGTTCTTTACTGCGTCGTATCCCGATTGGAAGTCATGCAATTGCGTGACACTGTGACTGAAGTCGACCCGAATGCCTTTTTGTCCATCTTCGACATACAGGAAGCACATGGCGGATTATTTTCGAAAAAAGGCTCGTCTCATTAAAAATCGGGATTTCTTTATTGACTTTGGACAGCGGTTTGATATGATAACATATAACACTGATTTTTAGTAAACAATATTAGCGGTCTTAAAACCGCCTGTAGAGGAGATAAAGAGTATGGTACAGCTTAATTTCAATATTGAAGACATTTGCGGCACCTTATCGGAAAACAAGGACGGCTGGCGTAAAGAATTGACGTATATCAGCTGGAACAACCGGGCGGCCAAGTTTGATTTGCGTTCCTGGGATCCCGATTATCAGGCTATGACAAAAGGTATTACGTTAACTAAAGAAGAATTAATGAAGTTGAAAGATATTTTAAATGGTATGGACTTCGACAAATATTAAAATAGAAGTATGCATGTGGCGTTTTTCGTATGAGTGAAGACGCTGTATGCATACTTTTTTCTTGCCAAAAGAGGGAAAACAATATATAATTTTCATAGTATGTACTATTAACACTTGGTCATAAAACTAGGGTGATATCATGGCGAGAACGGGACGAGATGAACGGCATGAATTGCTGAAAAAGAGAATAGAGGAAAATCCTTTCATCAATGATGAAGAATTGGCTGAGGAATTTTCCGTCAGCATTGCGACTATACGGTTGGATCGCATGGCTTTAGGGATACCTGAATTACGTATTCGCATTAAGCAACGGGCCGTAGCGGCCGGACCGGAAACGAAATTGGCCGGTGTACTCGGAGAGTTGGTGGAATGTGTTCCCGGAGAAAGCGGTATATCCGTTATGACGGCTACTGAGGATATGGTTGACGAGGCACATATCGTTAAATCGCAGTATTTATATGCGCAGGCAGGCTCGTTGGCTAAGGCCGTTGCCAATATCCCCGTTTGTATTATGGCTGTAGGCAATGTAAAATATAAGCAACCCGTTACGGTAGGAGACAAACTGGTCGCCAGAGCGGAAGTCATTCGCAGACGGGATGATAAACGATATGTATGGGTAAAAATTCGCAAAAATGCGAAAGAAGTATTTCGGGCTAAGTTTATTATTGAATCATTAGAGTAACAGGGGCGATACGCATGAAAATAGCAGTCGATGCTATGGGTGGCGACTATGCACCGGAAGAAGTGGTTCTCGGAGCCATTGAAGCGGTTAAGGCATATAAGTATGATGTTGTCCTCGTAGGAGATGAAAAGAAAATACGTAAGGTCATGGCCGAACACGGAGCCGAAGAATCGGAACGACTTACGATCGTTCATGCAGCGGAAGTCATTGAAATGGATGAACATCCGGCGCAAGCTATTCGTAAGAAAAAGGATGCGTCTATTGTAGTGGCAACCCGCCTGGTAAAAGAGGGTGTCTGTGATGCCGTTGTAGCCCCGGGAAGCACCGGCGCTGCCGTTACGGCGGCCTTATTGGGATTAGGGCGTATTAAGGGTATTGAACGACCCTGTATTGCGACTCCCATTCCGTCTAAAAAAGGTGTGAGTGTTCTTTTGGATTCAGGTGCCAATTCGGACAGTAAACCCAAACATCTTGTACAAGCGGCCATTATGGGAACCCATTATGCAAAATATATCTTTAATATCGAGTCGCCGAAAATAGGCTTACTTAATATCGGAGCGGAAGCGTCGAAGGGTAATGAATTATCCCAAACGACGTATCCTATGCTGGAAGCTACAAAGACCATTTCTTTTTACGGCAATATAGAAGGTCGTGATATTACGGAAGGTATTGTGGATGTAGTTGTCTGTGACGGATTCGTAGGAAATGTTATTTTGAAATTCGGCGAGGGTATCGCACTCTTTATCATGCAACTGGTTAAAGATTCTATTCGTAAGGGCGGAATTTTGGCGAAACTTGGAGCTATGGCCGTCATGCCGGCCTTCAAGCATTTGAAAAAACGACTTGATTTTACGGAATATGGCGGAGCACCGTTGCTCGGTGTTGACGGCAGCTTTATTATCTGTCACGGCAGTTCAAAGGCCAAGACAATTCGACATGCCGTTCGCGTAGCAGGTGAATTGGTAGAAGAGGATGTAGTCGGCCATATTCGGTCAAGTATTGAAGAAGAGGGGCAAGAGGATGAAAGTGAAGCTTAACGGAGCCGGTATTTTGGGAACGGGCCATTGTGTTCCCCATAATATAGTAACCAATGCGGATATGGAAAAAATCGTCGACACGTCAGACGAATGGATTAGTACGCGTACGGGCATTAAGCAACGGCATTTTGCACCGGAGGGTGTGAATACTTCCGACTTGTGTACTGAAGCGGCACGACAGGCTTTGGAACAGTCCGGAACTGCACCGGAAGATCTTGACCTGATTATTGTCTGCACCTTGACACCCGATATGACGATTCCTTCAGCAGCTTGTATTGTACAGGCTAATTTGGGGGCTAAGAATGCAGCCGTTTTCGATTTATACGCCGCTTGCTCCGGTTTTGCATACGGAGTGATTACGGCGACACAATATATTGAAACGGGCATGTATAAACGAGTTCTTGTTATCGGAGCGGAGATTCTCAGCCGCGTGTTAAACTTTAAAGACCGCAATACCTGTGTTCTCTTCGGTGACGGTGCCGGTGCGGCCGTCTTGGGTCCCGTACCGGAAGGATACGGTATTCTCGGCATGGATATGGGAGCCGACGGAAACGGCGGTAAGTATCTCAACATTCCGGCCAGCGGCACGGCTATATTGCCGACCGATGAGGCACGTGAAAAAGGTCTTACGTATGTGCATATGGACGGCAAGGAAGTATATAAATTTGCTGTTAAGGTCATGGGACAGACGGCGGAAAAAGCCTTGGAGAGAGCCGGTATCGATAAGAGTGAGATTGACATTCTCGTACCTCATCAGGCGAATATTCGGATTATCCAATCGGCAGCTAAGCGATTGGATTTACCGATGGAAAAGGTGTTTGTCAATATTGATAAGTACGCCAATACATCGGGAGCTTCCATCCCCATAGCTTTGGATGAAGCCCATAGAGAAGGCCGTATTAAGCGCGGTGATATTGTGGTTCTTACCGGATTCGGAGCCGGACTGACTTGGGCAGGAATGGTCATGAAATGGTATTAATAAAGGAGTGAGCTCATGAAAAAAGCATTTGTTTTCCCCGGACAGGGGGCACAAAAAGTAGGGATGGTCAAAGACTTGTACGACTCGTATGCATCTGTACGACAACTTTTCGAAGAAAGCGATGACGCATTGGGTTTTTCATTGACAAAGCTTTGCTTTGAAGGTCCCGATGAAGAATTGATGCTCACGTACAATACACAACCGGCCATTTTAACGGCCAGCACGGCGTGTAATCTCGTGCTTAAAGAAGAAGGTTTTCAGCCCGACATTGTAGCCGGACACAGTTTAGGTGAATACTCGGCTCTGGTAGCGGCCGGCTCTTTGGATTTTGCCGATGCCGTAAGGACTGTTCGTTTACGCGGACAGTTTATGCAAGAAGCCGTTCCTTTGGGAGAAGGCGCTATGGCGGCCATTCTGGGCCTGGATGAAGAGAAAATAAAGTCTATCTGCACTCAGATTTCGACACAAGGGGCGACGGTAGAAGCCGTAAACTTTAATTGCCCCGGTCAGATTGTTATTGCCGGAGCGACGAAGGCCGTTGAACAGGCCGTAGAATCTATGAAAGAGGCAGGTGCGAAGAGAGCCGTCATGCTGAACGTCAGTGCTCCGTTCCACAGCACATTGATGCAACCGGCTGCAGAACGGTTGGCGGAAGTCTTGGATACTATTACGATTCGCGACGCAGTCATTCCCGTCGTAGCCAATGTAAACGGTGAGATAGAACGGACAGCGGCGGACATTAAGGCTTCTTTGGTTAAACAGGCAGCCAGTCCCGTGCTCTGGGTTAAATGTGTGCAAACCATGCAGACTTTCGGGGCCGATACCTTTGTAGAAGTGGGGCCGGGAAAAACCTTGTGCGGTTTTAATCGTAAAATTGATAAGACTATTCACAGTGAAAATACGGAAGATATACCGTCGTTGAAAAAGACGGTCGAATTTTTGGCAGGAGGAAACTAGGATGCTTTTAGAAAATAAAGGCGCCGTCGTTACAGGCGGTTCTCGCGGTATCGGCAGAGCCGTAGCCGAAGCCTTGGCGGCTGAAGGTGCGACGGTAGCCGTTATTTATGCCGGCAATACAAAAGCGGCGGAAGATACGGTCCGTACCATTGAAGAAGCGGGCGGTAAGGCTTTTGCCGTACAGTGCGATGTAGCTGATGAAGCTGCCGTAGCGGATATGGTTAAGACTGTACACGAAAAGCTCGGTACAATCGATGTTTTTGTTAATAATGCCGGCATTACGCGCGACGGATTGCTTATGCGCATGAAGCGGGAAGATTGGGATGCCGTTTTGAACACGAATTTGACCGGCGTATATAATTGTACGAAGGCCGTTACGAAGATTATGATGAAACAACGTAGCGGATCGGTCATTAACATGACCTCCGTTGTCGGTGAAACGGGCAATGCGGGACAGGCCAACTATGCGGCGGCAAAGGCCGGCGTTATCGGTTTTACAAAGTCGGTAGCTAAAGAATTGGCATCGCGAAATATTCGCGTAAACGCCGTAGCTCCCGGTTGTATCGACACGGATATGACGGCCGTTTTATCCGATGCGGTAAAAGAAGAAATGATAAAATCTATTCCGCTGGGGCGCACGGCTGCACCGGAAGAAGTGGCTCAAGCAGTCGTATTCCTGGCATCACAAAAGGCAGGTTATATTACCGGTCAGACTCTGAATGTTGACGGCGGCATGGTAATGTAATAACATAGACTAGGCTTAGTCTATACCACATCGAAAGGGGGTGAAGTAAGATGAGCGAACAAGCAACTTTTGAGAAAGTTAAAGGTATCGTTGTAGAACAGCTCGGCGTTGATGAAAAAGAAGTCAAGTTGGAAGCTGCATATATCGACGATTTAGGCGCTGACTCCTTGGACATCGTAGAATTGATCATGGCTTTCGAAGAAGAATTCAATATTGAAATCCCTGACGATGTTGCAGAAAAAATCAAAACCGTTCAAGATACGGTTGATTATATCGAAAAGGAAAAGAAAGCGTAAGTATGCAATAAGACCCGCCGCCGGGGAAGGGCCGGTGAGCACTTCCCCTGACGGGATCTTGATTGGAGGAAAACAGAGTGAAGCTGCCTGAATTAAAAATTGGTAAGCTCATTGCGAAAGTGCCTATTGTACAAGGCGGCATGGCAATTCGTTTATCGACGGCCAAGTTGGCCTCAGCTGTTGCCAACGAAGGCGGTATCGGATTGATAGCGGCATCGGGAATGCCCTTTGAAGAATTACGATCTGAAATCCGTTTGGCGAGAAGATTATCTCCCGGCGGAATAATAGGAATTAATGTAATGGTTGCGGCTCGTGAATTTCACGGCATTGTAACCACTGCTATTGAAGAAGGAATCGATCTGATTGTTGCAGGAGCGGGCTTTTCCCGAGATATGTTTGCATTGGGAAAAGATTCGGGTACCCCTATTGTACCCATCGTTTCATCTGCAAAATTAGCTAAAATATCACAATCCCTCGGCGCTGCGGCTATTGTCGTAGAAGGTGCCGAAGCGGGTGGCCATTTGGGCACGAGTCGTTCCAGCAGGGAAATCGTTCCGGAAGTCAGAGCGGCTGTCGACTTGCCCGTCATCGGTGCAGGCGGTGTATTGCACGGTGAAGACATTGTTGAAATGTTGCGTCTTGGCGCTAACGGCGTCCAAATGGGCAGTCGTTTTGCAGCCAGTGAAGAGGCAAACAGCTCGGATGAGTTGAAGAAAGTCTACTTACGGGCCAATAACCCTGAGGATTTTGTTCTTGTGCATAGTCCCGTAGGATTGCCCGGACAGGCTATCAGAACCCCTTTTTCCGAACGGATTTTGGCGGACCATGCACCTAAACCGGAAGTCTGTGATACGTGTCTGAAAAAGTGCAGCCATAAGTACTGTATTATTCGAGCTTTGACACGAGCACAGCAAGGCGATGTCGAAACGGGTCTTGTTTTTTCGGGCCGGCGAATGCAGGAGATTCATGAAATCTTGAGTGTTAAAGAAATTTTTGCGTATCTTAAGCGTGAGACGGAAGCGATTCCCGAATAAGTCACGACTGATTTTCAAAATGATGAGGTGAATACTTTGGAAAAACGAGTAGTAATTACCGGTTTGGGCGTAATCTCACCTGTCGGTAACGGTAAAGACGTTTTCTGGGAGTCATTAGTGTCCGGGAAAAGCGGTATCGGTCCGATTACGCACTTTGATGCAACCGAGTATACGACCCGTATTGCCGGGGAAGTGAAGGACTTTGACGTTACTCAATACGGCATTGACCGCAAGGAAGCTCGGCATATGGATCCGTCCACTCAATATGCCGTGGCGGCTACGAAATTGGCTCTTGACGACTCGGGCATGAATTTGGATACCGAAAATCGCGACCGTATAGGAACGATTATCGGCACGGGTATCGGCGGTATGGAAACGTTGCATAACTTGTATAAGGGACTTTTTGAAAAAGGCCCGTCTCGCGTTAATCCTTTCGTCGTCCCCAAGATGATTGCCAATATGGCATCGGGACAAGTTTCAATTACCTTCGGATTACAAGGCCATTGTGCCAGTGTCGTTACGGCTTGTGCTACCGGAACCAACTCTATCGGCGATGCATTCCGCATGATTCAACGCGGTGAGTTGGATGCAGCCGTAGCAGGCGGCACGGAAGCGGCAGTGTCTCCCGGAGCCGTAGCCGGATTCGGAGCCATGAAAGCATTGTCTACGAGAAATGATGACCCCGAACACGCATCGCGACCGTTCGATAAAGATCGTGACGGTTTTGTTATGGGTGAAGGGGCAGGCGTTGTCGTTCTGGAAGAATTGGAACATGCTAAAAAACGAGGTGCTCACATTTATTGTGAAGTTGCCGGTTACGGCAGTAATGCCGACGCATATCACATTACGGCACCGGCTCCCGAAGGCTTACAGCAATCCAAGTGCATGAAGCTGGCTATTGATGATGCGGGTCTTTCCGTAGAGGACGTGGACTATGTTAATGCACACGGTACATCTACTCACTTAAACGATCTGAACGAATCGTTGGCTGTAGCACGGCTCTTCGGCGACCATGCTAAACATTTATTTATCAGCTCGACCAAGTCCATGACGGGGCATCTTCTCGGTGCGGGCGGGGCTGTGGAAGCCATAGCCTGTGCGTTGACGATTGAAAACAAAAAAGTACATCCTACGATTAATTTAGTGGAACCGGATGATGAATTAAAGGCTTTGGGACTTAATTATGTACCCGGGAAAGCTGTCGATGCAGATGTGAATGTGGCTATATCCAATTCCTTCGGATTCGGCGGTCACAACGCAACGTTGTTGTTAAAAAAATACACAGAGGCGTAAAAGAAGTGTTTACATATGAATAAAGCCAGAAGAGAGCAGTTGCGAAAATTTACGGAACTCCTGAATATCGGGGCGTTTACAGATTGGCACCTGCTCGACCAGGCATTAACCCATTCGTCTTATACGAATGAAGATAAGACTCATCACAGTATGCATAATGAAAGACTCGAATTTCTCGGGGACGCTATACTGGATATGGTTGTAGGCGAATACTTATATCGTCGGTATCCCGACATGCCTGAAGGCAATCTGACGAAGGCCAGAGCCAGTATTGTCAGTGAGGAACCCCTTGCCTGTGTATGTGCGGGATTTCATATGGGTGACTACCTGAGACTGGGCAAGGGTGAAGCCCTGACCGGCGGGCGCACGCGTAACAGTATTATGGCAGATGCCTTTGAAGCCGTTGTCGGCGCTATCTATATAGACAGTTCTTATTCAGCGGCTCGCGACTTTATTTTGACTCAGTTGGAACGATACTTGCAGTTGGTTGAAAAAGGAATATACGGTAAGGATTATAAAACGTATTTTCAAGAATTACTTCAGCGTGACGGTGCGCAGGATATTAAGTATCACTTGTGTCATGAAGAGGGCCCCGATCATAATAAGACTTTCTTTATGGAAGTTATCGTAAACGGAACGATTATGGGTATGGGGTCGGGAAAAACGAAAAAGTCGGCCGAACAACATGCTGCTTATGCGGCATTGGAAAAAATGAACGCCTTATCCTTCTAAGCTAAGATATATGAAGGGCCGATGCTGCGGCATCGGCCTTTTTTACGGAGAAAATATGAAAACATCGATTATCCCCGTTTTTATTCCTCACTTAGGGTGCCCTCATCGCTGCGTTTTTTGTGATCAACACACGGTAACGGGTCAGGTAGAGGTACCCACGGGGGCCGATACGGCACAAAAAATAGCTACTTATACACGTAAAAAGGGCGCTGCTTATGAAGTTGCTTTTTATGGAGGTTCTTTTACAGCCGTATCGTCAACTCTTCAAGAAGAATTATTGCAGCCGGCTTATGAAGCTTTGCAAAATGGACTTGTGTCAGCCATTCGTTGTTCGACTCGGCCCGATTGTATAGATGACGAGGTCTTAAACCGTTTGAAGAGATACGGAGTGAGGACCGTCGAATTGGGCGTGCAGTCTATGGATGACCGTGTATTACAGGCAGCGAAGCGAGGTCACACGAGTGAGGATGTTTATCGAGCCGTCTCTCTCTTGAAAAAGAGCGGCTTTACAACAGGCTTACAGCTCATGCCCGGACTCCCCGGAGAGGATTGGACAAGCTTAACGGCTACAACGGAAGCCGTTTGTAACTTAAAACCCGATTTTACACGAATATATCCGGTTGTCGTCATTGCCAATACGGAGCTGGAAGATATGTATCGAAGAGGTCATTATAAACCCTTAACGATAGACGAGGCCGTACGCCGGTCTGCGTATATGAAAGAGCTGTTTTTGCGGCATCATATACCTTGTATTCGTACGGGGTTGCAGTCTACTGCCGATTTAGATGACGGGCTTCAAGTCCTTGCGGGTGCCTATGCTCCGGCTATGGGGGATATGGTCGATTCGCTTCGTTACGGACGACAAATTCGCTTCTTGTTGGAAGATTTGGGACATACGGGACGTGTGACTATACGGTATAATCGTCGCGATACGTCGCGTACGCGGGGATATAAGAATGAGAATATGAAACTGCCCGCAACGTTTAAAATCGTAGCAGCCTGGCAGGAAGATAACAGTTTGCCCGAAGGAACGGTGCGTGTTGAAACGGACCGTCAAGTTTGGGATATTCATACGAGTACGGGAGAGCGGATACAACGTTCATAAGACCTGCATTCCGTTGTTGTTATACATAATGATAAACGAATCAAGGAGGCCTTGTTATGCTGGAACTGGGATTGCACACCGCCGTTTATCGATATGACACATGTTGTGCCATGGCGGCTGACTTGAAGGTAAGGGAAGATGACGTATTATTGACAAACCGGTATATCTACGGTTCTTATTTTGAGAATCTCGATTTACCGTGTCAAGTTCTCTTAAAGGATGATTATGATGACGGGGAACCGACAGATGAGGTAGTGGAAGCGATTCGCCGTGACATGATAGAACATCCAAAGCGGATTATAGCTGTCGGAGGCGGAGCTATCTTGGATGTGGCTAAATTTCTGTCCCTGAAAGAATGTATACCCTTGACAGATCTCTTTGACGGAACGGTACAGCCTTGTAAAGGCAGTGAGCTCATTCTGGTGCCTTCAACGTGCGGCACGGGTAGTGAAGTGACCAATGTGGCGGTTGTATCGCTGGTTACGCGGCAGGTGAAGAAAGGCTTGGCTCATGAGGCTTTATATGCCGATAGGGCCGTACTCGTACCGGAGCTCTTACAAGCCTTACCTTTAGAAGTGTTGCCCGTAGTACAAGCTATTTAAAATGTATAATAGGCTTTAAATCAGCGTTAAAGTCTATATAGTCAATAATTTGTCGTAAGAAGGCTTGCTTTTGTCGATCCGGAAGAGTCTTATATAGCTGTTCTATGTCAGCTGCCTTCATACCCTTATATAGTGAAGGTTGAATAGAAGGCCTGGGCTCAGACGGTAACATGGCAGCATACTTAGCATAATCTTTTTTGTATTCATCCAGAGTAATAAGCTCATTTAGAAATAGCTCTTTTAGCCGTTCTTGCTTTTTCTTAATCACTTGCGTATCTATGCGAGTGTTATTTTTTTGCTCTTCTTGTACGGCAGAATTGAAGTGATCGTACAAATCATCAAAATGTGCTAATAATTGCTTTTCAAGTTTGCTTTCTGCAATGCCTCGATTAAAGGAGCAGTCTTCGTTACGCCAATGTCTGGAACAGCGGTAACGCTTATATTTATGTGTACCGGAATAGGCACATGAACTGGTGAGTTTATGGCCGCAAATAGGACAGCGTAATAAACCGGTAAAGAGATATACTAATCCGCTTGCGGTTCTCTTTACTGTTAAATTCTTGTCAAGCATATCTTGGACGGTATAGAATTGTTGATCAGATACGATGGGAGGACAATACTCCAAGTCACCCTTATTACGGCCAACATATCGTTCATTTCTTAATAACTTGCGGATTGAAGTTACATTATAATGAATTCCCTGGGAATGAAACCAATTGGTTAATTGTTGTAAATTGGGGTATGCAATGAATTGATTAAATGCATTGGCTATTATAGGCGCATTCTCATCAGGAACTAAATGTTTATTTTCTATTTTATAACCTAAGGGTGCAAATCCGGATAGAACTTCATGCTTTGCCCGTTTTTGTTCAAATACAAAACGAATTCTATCACTTGTCATATCAGATTCATTTTGGGCGACAGATAATTTGATGTTTAACATTAGGCGTCCGTTTGTAGTCGTGGTATTGTATTGCTCTTGTGTAGTTTCCCAGTCCACACCATGGGCATCCAGTATATCTTGGGCTTTATAGTAATCACGGACAGAACGAAACCATCTATCCAACTTAATAAATAATATGCGGTCAATTCGATTCCATTGTACATCTTCCATTAGCTGTCTAAAGGCCTTACGAGAAAAAGGGGATTTACGGGCGGAAGCACCATCATCGGTATATATTCCGACTATCTTATACCCTTTATTTTTTGCATACTGTTGCAGATTTTCTAATTGAGCACTTAGGGATAATCCATGCCTGGCTTGTTCTTCTGTACTTACACGGATATAAAGGGCTGCTCGCTTGTTAGTGTTCATATAGATGCCTCCGGAGTAAAAACAGGCCCCGCCTCAGTTTGTTGATGCGGGGCCCGGACTCATTAGATAGCCTTAATCGGGATTTTCTTTTAAAAAGTAACTACTATCAACATTAAAATATATGCATAGTTTCTTGATAGAGCTCTTGCTAGGTGTGTGATTAAGGTGAAACCAGTTGTTGAGTGCTGATACCGAAATTCTCATTTCCCGAGCCAAGTCATATTGGCTTAGATTCTGTTCGACCATTAATTCGTACAGACGGTGTCTAAATAGGTCTCTATCAATTTCGGTTTTCATTGGGAACACCTCTTTCTATATCTAAAAACTTATAGAATATTGATAATATAACTGCCTATTATAAGACAAAAAAATAAGAGCAATATCAACTGATACTGCTCTCGCAAAAACATTTAATGTTTTTTCTCTGTAACAGTATCTTATATCATAATAAACCAATTGTCAATAAGTTTCTCCAGTAGCTTAAAGCTAGAGTAAATAATGTCATTATGCGTATAATCACTATTTAGAAACAGACGTTTTTTGAAATTCTGGAGCTCATTTACCACGTGATTATGTTCTTCCGGGCTTGATACGATTAGCGTGTGAGTATAAAAGGTTGTAATAATTTGATGGGTAGGGATTCTTCGCAAATGTTTTCGACGCACGTGAGTAGAAATTCCCAAGTTTATTAATGCGTTATTTACTGATTGACTGGGGATAGTTTTAGCTGAGGTAGGGGCACGAAAATCGTTAATAATACAGTTGTTGTGAGCGCATGCATTTCTTAGGTCTTTTACTGTCCATAGCAAATATAATCTTTCTTTAAGCTCTTTTGCATATGATTGGCGTGAGTAGCGTTGACGGCAGAAATCATAAAAATGAAGGTATTGACCTAATGAAATTATCTCTACAAATACCCAAACGGGGCATGTCGTGATATTTTTCTTGATACAGTTATCAAACAAAGATTTGCAATATAGGCTCCGACTGTTTTTCTTCAGATCAGAAGATAAGCGTCTTTGATTATCATGAGATAGTTGATTAATATAATCTCGCACTACAGCGTAACCATCTTCTTTTGATTTTTGAACGATACGTATTAGATGTAATTTTGAAAAGTGTTCAATGCTAAGCACCATTTCCAGTAAAATACGTCGCAGCTGGCTGTCAATGTTTGATAAATCGACTAAGTCGGCAAAATCTAAATTCGTATATTTTAGAAGGTGAGGATCTTTTACATAGTTATTACGAAAAGTCCGTAGCTTAAAATAGTTGCGGTTAACTTCCAAATATTTTACGGCTTCAGATTTTGACATCCGGTTAAAACAGATGCCCTCTGCTTTGCAATATTGGACTTGTTCTTTGGGAGTTAAAAATATATCATCCGACAAAATAATCAAATCCTTTTTAACGGGAGAACCTGGGAATCGTTGTTTGCTTGTTTGTACTGTGATAAATAGCTTTGTAAACGCATAGGCGTATCGGCCGGCATATTGGCTATATCTGAATAATATTTGAATAGCCGTTCTTTATCCGCACTATCACCCTCATTAAAATCTTTAAAAAGGTAAAGGAAATCAGTAATAAACTCGCCTACTAAATGACATCCTTTGAGATACACTAGCATAGAAAGCATTACCCCATAAAGTCCTCTTGAGAAAGCTTTTTCAGTAAGAGGTATTCTGTCGTTTTCTGATTTTATGAGATAGCGATCCTCTAGGAGTTTAGATAGGATAGTAGGGGAAAGATGGTTGATTTCATAGGTATATAGAGTCGTAAAATCCAAATTGCAAGCCGCAAAGTCATGAAAGAGCCTGATTGCCCCTAAAGAGCAGAAAACAAAGTTGGTTTTATCCCGTAGACGCACTTGAGGAAAAGGGACTAATTCATTTATAATACGATTTCGCTGTTTGTTTCTTAACAGCTTAATCAGACTAATAGTATTGTTAAATGATAAATTTTTTAATAGAATCCACGGAGGAATATGATTATGCTTCCGGTGATAATATAATGTAGGATCGCGTGCAATTTTAGGATCTATTATGGCCTTTTTACATTCAAAAGCGATTGAACTAAATTTTAACGATTCGTTTTCGTTAGGTAGTTTGAATGATTCCCTATATTTAGAAGCAGAAAGATATGCAGCCTCATTGACTCCGAAGTCTTTGGCCATTATATGGGATAATTTTGTTTTAACGATATTTTCTATGAGCAAGCTATACTTTAATATAAATGCCTGGACGGATCTATCAAACAATGAAAACTTATATAGTAGCTCTATTGTTATATTATCAATAAACTGTTTACCGTCAGGCATGAAATATCTCTGATATCGAGTTATTAAGTCATAGTAAGAGAGCGTGCTTAGAGCATGGTATGCAAAACCGTAATCTTCAACAATTAATCCTCGGCTCTTGAGTAATTCAATTTGTTCGTTATATGTTTTAAAAGGCTTATCATAAATAGTCAAGGTAAACTCTCCTATATAAATAAAAGAGGTCCTTGCTGGTGGACGGGCAGTAGCAAGGACCTCAGTGTCCCAGCCGCGCAATGCGAAAGGGACAGTTCACTACTACTAGTATAGCCTATAAAAGCAGTAAGTTCAATAGTAAATTGTAATTTATTCTACAATATCTGTTGGTAGCAGAGTGCGAGCATTTTTTATTTCTTCCGCAACTGGATTGATGGGATGATGTCTTCTAATTCTTTTAAATCGTCAATATCGGCTTTCTGAGCTTCCTCTTGCTTTCTTATTGTATCGAATGTTTGGTAAACGGTATTGACATGCTGCCGCATTTCTTCCTGAGAATGATGCCCGTGATGAGAGAGAAGCGGAATATCGTGATCGGTTAATAACTTGTCTACGATTTCACGCCAATAAACAAGCGTCAAATCTTTACGCATTTTAACTCGCAATTCGGCACTTTCTAAAAAGATAGCTACAAGACGGTTTAACGAATCGATTTCATCTTTCGAAAGATAGTTTTTAGCAATAAGAATATCTTTTTTGCGGACAATAGTACCGCTCCATGATGTTAGTGCCATATTGGGTTTTTGTGAATCGGCTCGGTCCATAATTAAATCCGCAGCTGTTTTTCCTGTAACTCCATAGATGAGCTTATTTTGAGTTTCAGCAAAGAATTGAAGGGTTGTTTTATCAGTTTTGTCATAGTCAGACGAAAGAGAAAAGAGATCTCGTAATTTTTGATAAAATCTTTTTTCACTAGCACGGATATCGCGGATACGTTCTAATAATTCATCGAAATAGTCAGGGCGTCCATCCGGATTTTTTAAACGATCATCGTCAATGACGAAACCTTTTTGCATATATTCTTTTAACGTTGTATTTGCCCAACGACGGAACTGAGTTCCACGGGGAGAGCGTACTCGGAATCCTACTGCGAGAATAAGCTCGAGACCATAAAATGTTACATCATATATTTTACCGTCAGCGGCAGTTGTTGCAAAACATGCAACAACTGAATTTGGGTTAAGTTCGTGTTCCTCAAAAATGTTTTTTATATGGCGAGAGATAGTAGACTTATCCCGTGAAAATAGTTCTGAAATTTGTTGAAGACTAAGCCAGACCGTGCCATCTTTAGCATATAGGCGGACATTAGTCTGGCCGTCCTCTGTATTATATATAATAATGTTATCCATGAAGCCTCCGTAAAGGTATTGAAAGTCCAGTATATTCAGCACCTTACTAACAGACCGACATTGCTGTCGGTCTGCCATATTTTATTCAGCATTAAAAAGCGGAGTTCACCATGCCAATCGCTCCTTTTTAGTTAGTACTTGAACGTTGTCGGATATTTCGTAAAAATAAGATTACTACAAGTTTTACATTGGTAAATGGAAATCTCCTCAGTGTCTCCGGTTGAGTGCAGCCTTTCGCGGGCTTCTAAAAGCGGGGTCTTGCAGTTATTACAGACTAGGAGTTGGTCTTCCATAGTAGCCCCGTCAACATATAAGGATTGGAACGGAAGGTACGTGTCATACTGGGTACTGTCGAACAATGCGTCCACATTATCGACTAGTAATTTTTCAAAGCGTCGAAAGGTAAAACTGTTTTCTCGTAAGGGTATAGGGTTTGAAAAATATCGCATAAAAGTATCTCTGGTAGTTTTGTTCATAGTAGCGTCACCTCTTTAGAACGTACTAACAGGATAATAAGAAAAGCTATTCGCGAGTTAGAATAACGACATCTCCGGCGGAAACGGTGCTAATTGTATCAATGTTTTTATGCGCTATATGCCTGCATACCGAGAAATTTTCATAAGGAGCAATTACTTCAATAATTGCCTTTATTTCATCACATGATCCGTTATCTTTGCCGCTAAGTGCTATGTCCTTATGGGGCTTTATAATATACAAAGTGCCCCCAATGCGAGCCCCGTTTGTTAGTCCATAATCAATCAGCACCGTGTGTTCATCTTGCATTGCAATAACTCTATATTTTTTGTACATACTCTTTTCTCCTATATCTTTAAAGTTCCCCCTCCCCCCTTAACTCAATGATTTTCTCCAGGATTTGAATTCCTTTTAGTCAATTTTCATCGAAAGCAGGCAATAACAAAGTATTCCATAGTGACAACACCCTTTCTTATATATCATTCAGGTGATTACCTGAATTACGTGGCTATCGACAATGAAATTCCATATAAGTGTTAGAACTAATATTCGCCGCTGAGTGAACCATCTGTTCTATAAGATTCGCGTGCTCTTCGCGAGTAAAGTCGTTCCTAGCTATGTGTGTGAGGTCATGGAGCACCGCTTCTTTTTGCTGTTCCCAGTTAAATTGGCTATTAATCAAGATAGTGTAACTGCCGTCTTGATTTTCCGTTACCAACGTTTTTACGTGTAGCGGTAATTTCTGATAAACCAAAGTGATATTCATTTCAAATCCTTATGTGCGCAAAAGAAAGAGGGCTACATATTACTGTAGCCCTCTCGAGGTTTGAGAATTGGCGGGGTGACATTCCCGCATCTCCTATTCAGGTCGATGACCTTCTGGCGACGGCTGCCCGTTCCGTCCTCAGATTCTCAAGTATTTCTTGACTACAGTATAAAATACTTTTACTTATTCGTCAAATTTTTTAAGAGTTCCTTTATTAATAAAATTCGCAACTCGATTAGGTTTCAGCACATATAACGATCGTGCGAAATAATTGTTAGCAGCAATTCTTACTGCTACTTTTACATAGTCATTATTTGCTTTAAATTCGCGGACGTACTCAATAGACGCATCCTTGTGATTAACGCCGACATAGTCCGGCTGAGATAAAATAAGGCCTATATGTGGATAATAATTAGCAAAATCTCTCGGATGGCTTGATTTCATATGAGCTTCATTTGATGGTCCGATGTATATGGGCGTATTAATAGGGCAAGATAGAGAAAGTAGCGTAATGACTTTCTTTGTAATGACCGCAATTTGTCTTGCCATAATTATTTTCCCTCACGGGCTTTTAGGCCCTCTATAATCTTTAAAACGGTGTCAATATCTTCTTTCGTTAAATTCTTGCTGGCGTCAAACAGGATGCGGTAATCGGGGTTCGTCCGCAACTCCTCCGCCAGCTCTGCTACCTCCGGGTCGTTGTAATAGCCTTGAGGGGGATTTTCTTTATACTTATCTTCTATTAAATCAGCCTTATTAATATGGAAATAATTTGCAAGCTTCTCAATTTTATCGATTCTTGGATAATTTGTACCGTTCAACCAACTTGTGAAGGTTGTATACGATATATTTAACTCAGAAGCTACTTCTCGACGTGTTTTATCGTATAAATCCATATAATAGTTTAAATTGCGAGAAAAGACTTCGCGGTTTCCTAAGTCACTCATAAAACAACCTCCTTTACCGTATTGTACGGTTTAACTATATAAAAATCAAATTTTTCTCTACTATATTACAGTTTGCCTATTGACATTACAGTTTAAATGTAATAAGCTTGACTAGAAAGGAGGAAGGAGTGATGAAACAACAGGACTTCATCCCTGATGGAATTTCATTAAAAGCAGCTAGAGTTAACGCAGGACTTACACAGCGAGAAGCCGCAAAACGTCTGAAAATCGGTGAGTGTACTCTAATTAAATATGAAAAAGGGGAAACCTTTCCGACGGTTCCTGTAATTAAGCGAATTGAAAAATTATATGGAGTTCCTTATAGAAGAATAATTTTTTTTGATTAGTAATTACAGTTTAAATGTAATAAGGAGTGAGGACAATGATATTCAACAATAAAGGCACAGAAGTAAATGTAGAACTCAATCTTGGTAAAACCCCGTCAAAAGTAAGAAATGAATTAATTAAAGACATGCTTAATTTCTTTAAGGAATGCCAAAAAGAGCACAGTGAATTACACTGCACTCTTTTTGTAAAACTGCAATAAACTTAGTGGGCTTTACGGGGCGAATTTTATGGAAAAAATATCATCGCCTTCTACTGTGAAGATATTATTTCCTATGAAAATGTGGGTGCCACCGTAAAGTGCAAATGAATCAAATTCTGTGATAAGAGTCTCTGAATCAGAATAAACATCAATTCTTTTAATCGATTTTAAGTTCTCGATTAGTTCTTTATCACCATTTTTTAATGTGACCAAAGCATTCACTTAAATCACCTCCTTTCGAGAACATTGTAATACAAAATTCAGGGAGGTTTACTAAACGATATTGAGTAAGAATAACGAATGAGGAAAACACACACAATAAGGAGGAACGAAAATGGAAGAGAAAGAGAAAGAAAAAGAGCTTCGTATGGACGAAGCTCCGTTTAACAGCAGGAAACACTTGAAACTGTTACATCTTTACATCGAGATTAGAGAGCGAATAGCAGAAACAACCAGGAAGTACCTTAGTGATATTGATGACGAGCAGGAACGCTTAAGCTTGTTGTACTCCTTGGCTGATAGAGGTATTCGTGAAGAGCTACTGAAACTGGCTCAACACAACTTTAAATAAGTTTACGATTTTCCGTCCCCTTACGGGGAAACGGTAATTAAATCTGGCTCGAGCCATTCGTAACATTTCGAAAGGATAAAGTTTCCGTCCCCTTACGGGGTAACGGTAATTAAATCGCCGATATTTTAGCGCCGCTGTATCCGGACGTTTCCGTCCCCTTATGGGGGAAAAAGAATGCCGGGACAACAAAAAAACTGTTATCCCGGCGATGGTGAAGAGTACCCATGTAGGCATACTCAACGATAGATAGGTTGGAAATCTATCTATCCCTCATTGTTTTCTCGTAAAACCCTGCAGGTAACTTGCCACAAATGGTAAACATCCCTGAGTGCAACCATTTGCAATACAAGCTCCCATCATGGTTTTCCAGACCATGACTTCTATAGGATTCCTTCATAACTTAGGCAGCGAGGACTGCCGCCAATTGAGCTTTGGCAAGCAAAGAAGGATAACTAAACAGGGTAGCTCATACGAGAACAAGCAAAACGCAAAAAGTTGGCCAAAATGACCACCTCCTTGAGTTTTGGTTTCACCACCTTAATGTACGAGATGGAGAAACCTTAGTCTTAGTATATGAGGGATTAAGATAGCTCGTCAAATATATTTTTTTCCCGTCCCCTAATGGGGAGAAAGGAGCAGTAATGAAAAAAACTGAAAATGACACCTTTACCGGGTTGAGTATTTGCTCTATTGATCCGTAAATGCACTCAATAGAGCGTCTAGTGTCATGGGAATGGCACTATCCTCAAGAATAGCCCTGGCCCTTTCAAAGTTATCCTGATTGGTAAGAATGTCTAAAAGCTGCCGTCCTTTGGAGGTTAACTTGATATTTATGTAGTCATATTCCCGGTCCTTGGATTCGGGATCAATGGCAGACAAAAAGCCTTCTTGAATAAGCCAATGAATATGGTAGTCCGTTGTTGTTGGGTGTACCCCATCAAATCGGATTGAATAGTTGTTCTTAACGATTGAGGAAGGGGCGTTTTTAACAGCCAGTAGGATAGATCTGAATAGTTCTAAATCTAAATTCACGATAATCACTCCTTATTAGACAAGCCAGCTAAAGCATACCACAAAGAAGTGATTCGATGAAAGGATGTGTAAAACTGTAAAGAAATAGATATATATTAACGAATTTACTCTATTCGCGAGGTAGATTTAGAAGGTTATCTTGAATAGAACCGTCCTGCTCGGAACGCACATACTTTTCCTTTTTTCCGCTCATTGCCGGAATTAAGTTAGGGAAAGGATAAATATTTACTTGGATGCATCCGGGCAGCCTTACCAAGGCATCATAAATATCTTCTTTGTAGTAGTAACCTTCTCTCGGGCAACACGTAATATAAATTTGCTCGATTTCGAGAAGGTTGGAAAAGTCCTGACAACCGGGTTTCATTTTAATCTTTGTTGCACGCATTATAATCACTCCCTTGTGGTTAAAAAGTATATTTTCATATTATCTGACAATGCGGGCATTGAATGCCCAATCTGATCCGGAATCCGGATTGTCATCAATCCACATGGAACGGAATCCCCAGAATTCCATAGCCTCTTTGAAGCAACCGAGGGCGATATCTAATTTTAACCACTCTCGATGAGATTCTTTTAACAGCTCAATGAAGTGGTGTCTCACATAATAGGTCGTTACATTGTGATTTATATGAACTCGCAGCTTGTAAGTCGTATGGATGTAATGGAATAAAAGGTCTTGCACCTCAATGGGCAATTCGTGAAAGTGGGTAATCTTATTTGTCAACCGATTCGCCTCCTTATTGAACAAGTATACCATATGGAGGTCCCATTTATTGATAGCGATTTATACAAAGTAATTATACTACCCGAAAGAAGGCGATTAAAACAGAAGTTAAATTCGTAAATTTCAATCCCGAGCGAGTTTTAGAAGCCCTGTTAAATACTGCATATGCCTCGGAAGGCAGACGATTTAAAGTCACACTAACCAGAAAGGATGATACAGATGGAGTGGATGACCAATGTAACGTGTGCGGTAGTCACGATAGTGACACTGACCCTGTTGATTCAAGCTATTAAACGCAGTTAAGTAACGCCATTAAAGGAGAAACTATATGAGATATAACGGATGTAAGGCAGTACCTCCGCCGTGGATAAATCAAGGATATTACAGACTACAAAGCATGGAAACCTCAGAAAGTACAATCGAGTCTAACAAAAATACGAATCACTCGGTCATAAAAACTGTATTCAAAGGTATCAAAGTCGGGCTTAGTGTTGTGGCAGTATACTTAATCCTTGTCGTACTGATTATTATTTCATGAAACTGTTTAGTAAAAGAAAAAAGGAACGCATCTGCCGTAACAGATGCGTTCCTCCCATGAAAAAGAAAAAATCGATTTATATAACTATAACAGAAACGGAGATAAAAAGCAATGCATACGAAGTTAATTATGACAGTCGATGAAATGAAAGATCGCAAAGCTTGGGAAAAACTTCGTAATATCGGAATTGGAGGTAGTGATGCTGCCATTATTGCCGGTATGAATCGATGGAAGAGTCCGTTCAGGCTTTGGCAAGAGAAAACGGGACAGGTAGAGCCGGAAGACCTATCAGATAATGAGTACATATACTGGGGAAACGTTCACGAAGCGGCTGTCGCAACCAGGTTTACTGAGCTTACAGGATTAAAAGTAAAGAAATGCGGGACGCTTCAATCGCTTGATTACCCGTTCATGATAGCCAACGTCGACAGACTAGTTGTTGGCGAAAACGCCGGCCTTGAGTGCAAAACAGCAAACGGATTTAAAACTAAAGAATGGGAAGGAGACAACGTCCCCGACAGCTATTACCTTCAATGTCAGCATTACATGGCTGTCACTGGTTGTGACAAATGGTATATTGCATGTCTTATCGGAGGTAATCACTTTATTTGGAAAGAAATTCCCAGAAATGAGGAAGATATTAGGGCGCTTATCGAGGCGGAAGAATCTTTCTGGAAGAATAATGTTAAGGGCGGTATTATGCCCGATGTGGATGGCAGTAAGAGTTGTTCGCAAGCACTTGCCGAACGATTTCCCGGTGGTCTTGCGGATGACATAGTACTTCCCGAAAATGCCGAAACGTTACTGACTGAAATTGATGAGCTTCAAGAAGTAGAATCGAGAATCAAAGAGCAAGTCGAAACCAAAAAGAATCAACTGAAGACCATGATAGGTGATCATGAGGTAGCTTATGCCGGAGAGAGAAAAATTACCTGGAAGACGCAAGCCGGCAGAATAAGCCTTGACAGCAAAAAGCTGAAGGCAGAATTACCCGACGTATACGAGAAATACAGCAAGAAAGGTAATCCCATTCGAGTATTTAAGATTTAGGAGGTATTCACTATGGCAACAACGAAAGGCGGCCTGATGGCCGCAAAGACAACGAAGACAGACGGAGTGAAGAGCATGAAAGACTTAGTCGTAAGCATGAGCGACCAAATCCAGAAGGCCTTACCGACAGTCATCACGGGAGAGCGATTCACAAGAATGGTGCTGACGGCCATGAGCAGTAACCCGCAATTACAGCAATGCGCGCCGAAGAGTTTTCTGGGGGCAATGATGCAGGCGGCACAGTTAGGCGTCGAACCTAACACACCGCTTGGACAGGCCTATTTAATCCCTTACAAGAACAAAGGAACATTGGAATGCCAGTTCCAATTAGGATATAAAGGCCTGATTGACCTTGCCTACAGAAGCGGCGAGGTCAGAGACATTCAGGCACACGAAGTATACGAGAACGACGAGTTCGAGTATGAATTAGGGCTTAACCCGAAGCTGCGCCATGTACCGGCACAAAGCAACCGAGGTAACGTCATTGCCTACTACGCCGTGTTCCACACCAAGGACGACGGCTACGGGTTTGAGGTCATGAGCATTGAGGACGTCAAGGCGCACGCCAAGAAGTACAGTCAGGCGTATAGCAGCAGCTACAGCCCGTGGAGTAAAAATTTCGATGAAATGGCAAAGAAGACAGTCCTTAAGAAGTGCCTGAAATACGCCCCGCTTAAGACTGAATTTGTCCGAGAAATGAGTGCAGACGGAACGATAAAACAAGACATTACCACCAATATGACCGACGTTCCCGATGAGACGGACTACATCGACGCAGAAGCTGAAACAGTTCCCGACAATGTAGATCCGATGACAGGAGAAGTATTGGATACACGGACAGAACAGGAGAAAAAAGATGATGCAATCTTAGAAGCGTCTATTTCCGAATAACGTTCAAAAGGAGACCCTATGGCAAGGCCGATAAAACAGGGGTTAGACTATTATCCTTTGGATGTCGGGTTTTTGCAGGACGTTAAAATTCGCAGAATAATGAGAGCGTGCGGAATACAATCCATCCCGGTGCTAATCAGCCTGCTGGCTAATATCTATCGTAATGACGGGTATTTCCTTCGGTGGAGTCCTGATATGTCCTTTCTAATTGCTGACGAGCTTGGGGTTAGCGAGGGCGCAGTTACCGCGACTGTCGACAAGGCGGTGCAGGTGGATTTCTTTAACGCCAATATGTACGAATGCTACGGCGTACTTACTTCTGAAGGGATACAGAGCCGCTTTTTTGAGGCGGCCTCCCGCAGAAGGGAAGTCCGTTACGACGCAAGATTTCTGCTCATAAACGTTAATGTATACAAAAACCTAGTTAATGTAGACAATAACCCCGTAAATGTAGACGATAATCCACAAAGTAAAGTAAAGGAAAGTAAAGTAAAGGAAAGTAAAGAAGAAGGAGAAGAAAGGACTTCCGCTGCGGCTGATGAAATTATGGGGTATTACAGTTCTAATATCCATCCTGTCAGTTCTTCCGTTGAAAAGGACAAACTTATTGCTTTGGTTGAAACTCACGGTGATGCTTTTGTTCATAAAGCTATTGAAAGGGCTGTTGTGAGAAATAAAAGAAGCCTGGCTTATATTACCGGTATTCTTAACCGTTGGGAAGCGAATGGGTACGATGAAGGGATTTCTGAAAGCCATAAAAGTTCCCGGAATCAGTGGCAGCATTCAGAAGATTACGAGCGTTTTATGCGTGAACGTGAAGAGCATAAACGAAAACTACGGCAAAGGGGGTCCTAGGGAATGTTTACGAGAGGAAGTATGTACTTTATCCAGTCTTTGATTCGCGGTTCATATCCAAACCAACTAAGAGATAAAGATGAAAGGACTCGATATTTTAAAAATTTTGAAAGAATATTTGCAAGGTACGATGAACAGGATGTAGCCGATGCAGTAGAAATTACAATTGAACGGGAGAAATTTTTTCCGTCCTTGGCAACCATAAAAGAAATACTGGATAAGAAACTTAGTGCACGGGCAGAAGCTGAACGATCTTCTTTAAAGATTGCCGAATATAGTAAGCCGAGACATAAAATTGATGTACAAGCTTTAATAGCCAGGTTATCAGCTTTAAAAGAAAAGAAGTATGAGCAACCCATTCCTTGTAAGTTAAGAACGTTTGCACGTAGCCTTTGGCCGGATATTCCTGATAGCGTAATTCGGAAAAACTTAGCGATACTGACACATTATGCAAGTACGGACATGCAGCTTGATGAATGTGGAAATAAGGTGCAGCTGTATTTATCAAAAAACGGTGAAATTGTAGAACGAGTTGTATTGAATTAGTTATGAAAGGAGAATGAACATGAATCAGGTCATTGTTGTAGGTAACATGGGGCAAGACCCTAAACGAAGAGAAACGGTAAGCGGCAATGTGGTTGTTAGTTTGTCAGTTGCCATAAATAGAAATTACAAAGATAAAAACGGGGAATACCAACAGGCTACCGATTGGGTGAATGTTGAGGCCTGGAATGATTTGGCTAATTCTATCTATGAAGATTTGCACAAAGGGGATGCGGTTATCGTAATCGGCCGTATGAAGACTAACGTATATGAAAAAGACGGTGTGAATCAATACCGTACATATATCTTAGCGGATGAAGTAGGACAAAGACTGAACAAGTGGAGAAAAAAGGAAGCTGCTACTGGCTTTGAAGATATGGGCGAATCGGTTCAGGAAGAAATCCCGTTTTAAAGGAGAGCATAAATGCCGATAAAGTATGAGGAAACAGAAAAAGTACGGAGAATTTTAATGACGCTTTATGGAAATCCAGTTGCCCAGGGACGCCCGAGGTTCTCACGGCAAGGCGGATTTGTAAAAACGTATGATCCGATAAAGTCCAAAGCCTATAAGGCACTGATAAGATTAGAACTACAACCGTTACTGGCAAAACCCGGCTTTAGGCAGTTTAAAAATCCGTGTAGAGTACACTTATTAATATGTCGAGCTATTCCGAGTGGATTTAGTCAAAAGAAACGAAAGGAAGCTATAGAAGCTAAAATTCGACCGACAACAAGACCTGATACAGATAATTACATCAAAGGGATACTGGACGCACTAAACGGCACCGTGTTAAAAGATGACAGTATTGTGTGCGAAATTAATGCGGGAAAAATATACAGTGATAAACCGAGAATTGAAGTTATGGTTGAAGAGCGGTTACGATATTAGGAGGCTACAGAAAGGATGACAGATAAACGAACCAAAGAAGTGGAAACGTTACTTAGAAAATACAATGTGACGAAAGTCTATATTGAAAACCTTCATGCGGAACTCGAAGAATACCAAACCCAGCTAAATTTGACGGCAGCTCCTAAGGTTCCGTCTCTGTCATTTGCTCCCGGAAGTAATGGGGAAATGTTAAGCCAGGAAGAAAAGTCCATGTGTGAAAAAGAAAAAATTGAAGAACAGCAAAAAAATATTCAGGAAGAACTGAATAAGATTGAGCCGGTAATTAAGAGACTTGATCGTTCTATAGAGGCTCTAAGCTATGCTGACCGCACTATTGTTGTAGAACGTTTCATTAACGGGGCTTCCTGGATGCGTATTGCGGATGTGTTACATCTAAGTGAACCGGCTGTAAGAAAACGCTCCGGTAGAGTTTTGGAAAAAGTATCAATGATGATGTTCGGGCCCTTATCAATTCCCTTGCAGATGCATTTTGTCTTTACTGATAGAAATTAAGAGATGTCACAAACGGTACGCTTTCGTATCAACTTGGTACGGAAAATGCTGGTATATTAATAGTGTGAACACCTCCTAATAATATATTGCATGACACAGAACAAGACGCTCAGTGATTGGGCGTCTTGTTCTGTTGAACTTATTATTATAATATGCCCGGTTTGTGTAGAGGGGCGTAATAAAGGAAATAACCCCAAGCCATTATGACTCGGGGTTATTCCTTTACCAGAGGTCGACAAAATAAGATTTTGTCTTGTCTAAATCACAGTGGATTTAGACCATGTAGGATTGAAAATCCTTCTATAAGAATATATCTAATTTTAAAAATTGTAAAGTATTTAGGTAGATAGTTTATAGGTAACGAAGATACTGCATGTAGTAATCTTTCAAATAAAAGAATGAGAGAAACGACATGCTGTATGGTCTATTCTTATTTGTCAAAGCACAATGCTATTTGGCAATAAGTAGTCTAGATAAATGTCTGGCTTGAAGCATTATATCAAGGAGGTGAAGGGATGCCGCAAAAAAAAGTTTTTAGAAATTAACAGAATGTATGGATTTTACTATCAAAAATTTTGTGATATCATTTTAGGAGAGGTGATATCATGTCAATATTCGAGAAAATCATTAGCGATTTAAATAATTTGGACAATAATACAGAAGTAATGCTTTACTTTACACAAAAAAACAAGTTGGGATATACTACTTACATGCCCAATGTAAAAAACTCTTTGTCTTCAGAGTTGCTGGAATTAATTAGGGAAAATATTGAAAAACATGTATCTGCAGAAATGACTAAATTCAATCCGACATCATATAGAGATGGAGTAGTAGAAACATGCAATATTGATTATGTAGGTAATTTCCAAGAAGTTTTGGAGAGTTTTGCTAATCCTGATTATGTAGATACTGGGTTGGATGCTAATAATTTAACTTTCTATTGTATTGAAATCAAGGATAATAATGGCAAATTTGACTATAAGTTTTTTAGACGAATTACCAAATTTAGGAGACTTTCATCTAATGGGATTTTAGCGTGGTTCTCTGGGAATACATTAAATAAAATGGAACAACAGATGTTGGGATTGGATGGTTTTGTAGACTTATTATGCGTTGGAAATGATATTTATATCTTCAATCACATTTCATTAGAACGTATTTTTAGATTAGTGGAAAAATATAGTAATAAAGCGAAGGAAGCTCTGAAGAAAATAAAGGATGCCGATGGGATTTTAAATTTTGACCAGTTTGAAGAAGATTGTTTAAGTGATCAACGATATCATAAAACGTTAAGCAAAATGCTAGAGAATAATGATAAATTTGGAGATGTATTCAACGATTTTTCTTCTATTAGACAAGTCATAGATATGTTTGATCTAGATATTGAAATTGAAGAGTGTAGCAATAAATCTCGTTTAAGATATGATGATAAACATCAGCGAATGGACATTTTGAGGATTATTAATGATGCATATTATCGTAGTATTATTGGTAAAAGGAAAGGTATAGACGATAATTAAAAATTGTTTGGAGGGAAAAGTATGATAAAAACAATTATTGTTCGTTCGATAATGTTTATATCCTCTTATTTCCCCTTATATATATTATTGCTTATCTCACAGGGTAATAATATTTTACAAACACCCAATTGGTATTTTGTGGGGTTTATAGCAGCACTATTAATAATATCGCTGTTGAGCATTGTTTTTTTGAAAAATGCGCCCATAGGTAATTATTGTAAACCTATAAATGTAAAACGCCCAGATGATAAAGTGATGAATTATGTATTTACTTATATTATTCCATTACTAGGATTTTCTTTTAATGATTTCTATTCTGTGGTAGTTAATATAGTTCTATTTCTTATGATATGGTTTATATATATAAAATTAGATTTGATTTTTATTAATCCTTTATGGAGTCTAGCTGGCTATATATCTTATGAATTTAATGAAGGGTATATTATTACCAACATAAGATATGAGGATATTATTAGGACAAATAAACCATTAAAAGGATGCTACTTAACTAACCGGATTTTTTTAGCACATAAATCTAATTTCTATAGATAATTTTTATAGAAGTATAATTATTCTGCGTTGTGAACTTGTCGTATGTAAGGAATTGATACTAAATTAAGAAAAATGCTAGTAATAAAGGTGCTTCTTATGGAGCACCTTTATTTTATGCTTCAAAGAGGTGAGGGAATGCCGCAAAAGAGTTTACATGTGTGCTGTTATCCGGGCTGCCATGAGCTTACCCGTGACAGGTACTGCGAAAAACACCGCAAGACTTCATACGATAACAGACGACAAAGCGCCGCCAAACGAGGCTATAGTTCGAAGTGGAATAAAGCCAGGCTTGCTTTTTTAGCCGAACATCCTACCTGTGAATGCGAGCGGTGCAAGGCATCAGGACAGCCGTTACCCGCAGATGTGGTGGACCACATTATTCCGCACCGAGGTAATCAAAAGCTGTTCTGGGATACGAAGAACTGGCAAGCCATGAATCACGTGTGCCACAATCGTAAGACCGCCAGAGAAGACGGCGGCTTTGGCCACTGCTCTCGTAATTGAGAAAATGTAATTTTAAATG
>ERZ772960.84-NODE-84-length-89131-cov-4.811386_pt1 | contig 89131 bp, 71 predicted proteins | sample MGYA00580678_ERZ772960 | MGnify/ENA primary metagenome ERZ772960 (study PRJEB29015, sample SAMEA2737930) | human oral metagenome | biome: human oral; feature: human-associated habitat; material: dental | place: China | collected 2059 ...
ACGTCGCTGCCCTTGAGCCACACCTCCGCGTGAGGCGCCGCCTGGAGGGTGACGTTGCTCTTGGTGATGGAGAAATGGGGTTCGCGGTAGACGCCGCTCTTGAGAACGATCGTCGTGCCGTCCGTCGCCTTCTTCGCCGCCGCCGCAACCGACTTGAGCGGGGCGTTCTGCGCGCCTGCGGCGCCGTCGTCGCCTTCGGGGCTCACCCATAGGACGTTGCTCTGCGGAACCGGGTAGTCGGTGTCGGCGACCGCGTATTTCTTGTTCAGCCTCTCGCCGTGGGGCTTCTCGGCGTGGGCTGCCGGCTGCGGCAGCGCCACGATCGAGGAGGCCAGCGCGAGGACGGAGGCGGCGAGCGTCATTGCGATGCGGGCGGCGTGCCCTTTCGCCCGGGAAAGCATCAGCGTCTCTCCAATCAGATCATCAGTTCAGTTGCTGAATCCCCCGCTTTCCCTCGGAAATCTAACAGAGATCGCCCCTCCACTCGATGGTGCTGCCTTCCGGTTGTCAATCGCGGCGACATCGTGTACCGGCCCGGCAGGCTCAGCCGCGTTCCGCCTCGTATTCGGCGAGCAGGCCGATGCGACGCCGGTGCCGGGCGCCTCCGCTGAAGGGCGTCTCCAGGAAGGTTCGGACGAGCTCGAAGGCCCGGGCGGGCTCGTGCTGCCGCGCGCCGATGGAGACGACGTTGGCGTCGTTGTGCTCGCGGCCCAGCTCGGCCGTCGATTCGTTCCAGGCCAGAATCGCCCGCACGCCGGGCACTTTGTTCGCCGCGATCTGCTCGCCGTTCCCCGATCCTCCGAGGACGATTCCCAGGCTTCCGGGATCGGCGACGACCGCTTTCCCGCATTCGATGCACATCGGCGGGTAGTCGTCGAGGGCGTCGTATTCTGCCGCCCCGTGATCGACGACGTCGTAGCCCGCCTCGGCGAGCCTGGGGACGAGATATTCCTTCAGTTCGAACCCTGCGTGGTCCGTCGCAATGTGTACGCGCATGGGCGCCATGGTACCGGCCATGTCCCTCCGGCCTCTGGGACTTGCGTAAGCTTGGCGCCATGACGGTTACGAACAACGCCCTGGCCCGGGTTCTGGAGGGCGCAGATTCCACGGTCCGCATTCAGGACGATCTCTTCCGCGCCATCAACGGCTCGTGGATCGACTCTCACGAGATTCCCACGGATCTGGCCTCCGACGGCTCTTTCACCGCCCTGGCGCTTCAGGCCGAGGAGCAGGTCCGCCAGATCATCGAGGAACTCGCGGCGGCCAACCCCACCGAGGGCGAGGCCGGGAAGATCGCTCGGCTGTTCAACAGCTGGATGGACGTCGACACCCTCAACGCCAAGGGAACCGCACCGCTGGAGGCGGATCTGGCGCCGGTCGAGGCGGCCGCGAACCGCGAGGAGCTCGCGCGCGCGGTCGGCGCTCTGTCGGCGACGGGCGTGCACGCCTTCTTCTCCTACGAAGTCGCCTCCGATCTCAACGACCCCTCCCGCTACACGGTCTTCGTCTCCCAGTCGGGCATCGGCCTGCCGGACGAGGCCTACTACCGCGACCCCCGGCACGCCGGCGTGCTCGCCGAGTACGAGGCCTTCGTGCCGCGTCTGCTGGCCCTCGGCTACGGCTTGGACGAGGAGACCGCAGCGGCGCAGGCCCGCGCGGTCCTCGCCATGGAGAGGGAAATCGCCGCAGCGCACATGAGCGTCGTCGACACCCGCGACGTCGACAAGGTCAACAACCCCTTCACGTGGACGGACTTCCTCGACCGCACCCCAGGATTCGCGTGGAACGCGGCGTTCGAAGCGGCCGGAGCCCCGCTCGAGCGGATGGCCGATGCGATCGTCGCGAACCCCGATGCGATCGCCTCCGCCGCCAGACTGTGGAACCGCACCCCTCTGGAGGACTTGAAGGCCTATACCCGCTGGCGGATCCTGCAGGCCCGCGCCCCCTACCTCACCGAGGAGATCGACGACGCCGACTTCAACTTCTACGGGAGGGTGCTGCGCGGAACCGTCGAACAGCGCGAGCGGTGGAAGCGGGGCGTGCGCTTCGTCCAAGGGGCCCTCGGCGAGGCTGTCGGCAAAGAGTACGTCGCCAGGCACTTCCCTCCGTCCCACAAGGAGAGGATGCTGCGCCTCGTCGACGACCTCCTGGAGGCCTACCGCCAGTCGATCCGCGCGCTCGACTGGATGGGGGACGAGACGAAGAGGCGGGCCTTGGAGAAGTGCGACTCCTTCGTCGCCAAGATCGGCTATCCGGACGAGTGGCGAGATTACTCCGCCCTCCGGATCGGCGACGACCTCCTCGACAACGCACGTGCGAGCGCGCGCTTCAAGGTAGCCAGGGACTTCGCCAAACTCGGCGAGGACATGGACCGCAGCGAATGGCTCATGTCGCCGCAGACGGTCAACGCCTACTACAACCCCCTGTGGAACGAGATCGTCTTCCCCGCTGCCATCCTGCAGTTCCCCTTCTTCGACCCCGATCGCGACGACGCGCTCAACTACGGCGCGATCGGCGCCGTCATCGGCCACGAGATAGGCCACGGCTTCGACGACCAGGGCTCGAAGTTCGACGCGAACGGGGCAATCGACAACTGGTGGACGGACGAGGACCGCAGGGCGTTCGAAGAGCGGACGTCGGCCCTCGTCGCCCAGTACGACGCCTACGTCCCCGCCCAGTTCGACTCCGACAGCCCCCATCACGTCCGAGGCGCCCTCACACTGGGCGAGAACATCGGCGACCTGGGAGGCGTCTCCATAGGGCTGAAAGCCTACGGGATCGCCCTGGCCAGGCAGGGGCGGACGTACGCGGACGCGCCCGTCATCGACGGATACACGGGAGTCCAGCGGTTCTTTCTGTCCTACGCGAGGGTCTGGCAGAGCAAGGACCGCACGGAGGCCTTGACCAAGCAGATCGCCACGGATCCCCACTCCCCCGACGAGTTCCGGACCAACGGAGTGGTCAAGAACGTCGACGCCTTCGCCGAGGCCTTCGGCGTGACCGAAGGCGACGCCCTCTATCTGCCCCCCGAGGAGCGCGTGCGCATCTGGTAAGCCGGGCGAGTGACGGATCCGGACGGCCCGGGGTACATCCGCGAGACCGCTCCACCGCGCCCAGGCGCCGGAGGGAATGCGAATGACCGCCTATGTTTGTGAACGATAATCATTCTCAGGTAGTCTGGCGGATATGATCATTCCACGCATTCTCAAGGTTCTGTCCACCGTCGCGGTCGGAGCCCTCGTCCTCTCCGGCTGCGGCTCCTCCGGTTCCCAGTCGGGGAGCGGCTCCCCCTCGTCCGCTTCGGAGGGGCGCGGCGGCGGGAAGGACGGGGGCCGCAAGGAGGTCTCCTCCCTCAGGCCCCGCGTCGTCATCGGTTACGACGGCGGTCTGCTCACTATGGACGGAGCGACGGGCAAAGTCCTGGCCACGACGAAGCACGACGGCTTCCTTCGGCTCAATCCGGCGGGGAACGGACGTCACGTCCTCGTCTCCGACGGGGATCGGTTCCGACTCTTCGACGCCGGGCTCGTCTCCGTCCCCCACGAGGATCACTTCCACTACTACACCCAAACCCCCAAACTGACCGGAGCCGAGATCAAGGCTCCCAAAGCGGGGCACGTCGTGGTCCACCATGGGAAGACCGCCCTCTTCTCCGATGGCCAGGGAACGGCCCAGGTCCTCAAGTCCGACGCCTTCACCGACGGCAAGATCACCGCCGACGAGATCACGACGATCGAGACCGGCGCGCCCCATCACGGAGTCGCCGTCCCGCTCGCGGACGGAGGCGTCCTGACGACGAAGGGAACCGAACAGGAGCGGCACACCGTCCAGAAAGTCGACGCATCCGGGAAGGCCGTGGCCGAGTCGGCCGACTGCCCCGGCGTCCACGGCGAAGCCGCGGCCAAGTCCGACGGCGACGGAGACGTCGTGTCCTTCGGCTGCACGAACGGGCCGCTCGTCTACCGCGACGGAGCCTTCCACAAGGTCGCGGTCCCGGAGGCCTACCAGCGTTCGGGCAACCAGGCCGGCTCCCCCGCCTCCCCCGTCAACCTCACCGACTACAAGGTCGACAAGGACGCCAAGCCAGAGCGCCCGACCAAGGTGGGCCTGCTCAACACCGAGAGCGCCACGATCACCGCGGTCGAACTCGGCTCGTCCTATTGGTTCCGCTCCCTCGCTCGCGGCAAGAACGGCGAGAGCCTCGTCCTGACCTACGACGGAAAGCTCAACATCCTCGACTCGGGCACCGGACACGTCCTGCGCAAAGTGGACGTCGTCAAGCCGTGGAGGGAGAAGGAGAACTGGCAGGAGCCCGGCCCGAACGTCAAGGCGATGGGAGACTACGCCTACGTGACCGAGCCGGCGACCAAGAAGCTGCACATGATTCAGATCTCCACCGGCGAGCTCCTGAACTCATGGGATCTCCCGGTCACGCCGAACGAAATGGCCGTGGTCGACGGCTCCCCCGAATCGCCTGCCAAGTGACCGCTCCCGGCCGTCGGGCGGTGGCGGGCCCCTTTCGGTTCGGCGGCGGAGGGGCCGGAGGCTCAGCGCAAGCCGATGCCGGAGCGGGGGATCGCGTACCCTTGTATGCGGTTGTCTATTCGAAAGGAATTCAATGCCAGGCACCAATCTGACACGCTCGGAGGCGGCGCGGCGCGCGGCGCTCATCTCCACCGAGGCCTACCGCGTCTACCTCGACCTCACGGGATCGGAGACGGCCTTCTCCTCGATCACCGAGATCGACTTCACCGCCGAGGCGGGGGCGTCGACGTTCCTCGACATCGTCGCCGAGTCGGTGGACAAGGTGGTCCTCAACGGCAATGTGCTCGACGCCGGCGCTTTCGCGGATTCTCGCTTCCCGCTGGAGGACCTGGCGCCGGAGAACACCGTCCGAGTCGAGGCGACGATGAGCTATTCGCGCACGGGCGAGGGACTGCACCGCTACGTCGATCCAGCCGACGGCGAGGTCTACCTCTACTCGCAATTCGAGGTGGCCGACGCCAGGCGCGTCTTCGCCTGCTTCGAACAACCCGATCTCAAGGCCGAGTTCACGCTGACGATCGACGCGCCCGAAGCCTGGACCGTCCTGTCGAACTCGCCATCCCCCGAGCCGGTCGCCACACGCGAGGGCGTGTCCACCTGGCAGTTCACGCCCACCGAGCGCATATCGACCTATCTCGTGTCGATCATCGCCGGACCCTACGCGAGCGCAGAGGGCGACGTCTACCGTTCGGTGGACGGCCGCGAGATCCCGCTGGGCATCTGGGCGCGCAAGTCGCTCATCGAATACGTCGACGCCGACGAGATCTACGAGGTGACGAAGCAGGGCTTCGAGTTCTACGAGGCCAACTACGGCTTCCCCTACCCCTTCCGCAAATACGATCAGGTCTTCTGCCCCGAGTACAACGCGGGCGCGATGGAGCATCCCGGCAACGTGACGCTGGTCGAGTCCTACATCTTCCGCACGAAGCCCACGGGCGCCATGGTCGACCGCCGGGTCATCACGATCCTCCACGAGCAGGCGCACATGTGGTTCGGCGACCTCGTGACGATGAAGTGGTGGGACGACCTGTGGCTCAACGAATCCTTCGCCGAGTTCATGAGCCACCTGGCCGCGGTGAAGAACACGCGGTGGAAGGAAGCCTGGGTGACCTTCCTGGCCTCGGAGAAGTCGGGGGCGATTCAACAGGACCTCCTGCCCTCCACCCACCCGGTGGCCGCGGACATCCGCGACATCGAGGACGTGCTCGTCAACTTCGACCAGATCACCTACGGCAAGGGCGCCTCGGTGCTCAAGCAGCTCGTGGCGTGGGTCGGCCTGGAGGAGTTCCTCGCCGGGGTGCGCTCCTACGTCGCCAAGCACGCCTGGGGCAACGCCACGCTGGCCGACCTTCTGGCCGAACTGGAGGCCACGTCGGGCCGCGACCTCTCGCGCTGGACGAAGGTGTGGCTCCAGGAGGCCGGCGCCAACGTCCTCTCCCCCGAGATCGTCGAGAAGGGCGGCGGCGTCGAGTCCTTCGCGATCCGCCAGGAGTCCGACGGCCGCGCCTCCCTGCGCCCCCACCGCATCGGGGTGGGCGGTTTCGACGCGATCGACGGGAAGCTGACCCGTACCTTCTCCGTCGAGCTGGACATCGACGGCGAACTCACGGAAGTGCCCGAACTCGCGGGCGTCAAGCGGCCGGCCATCCTTCTCGTCAACGACGAGGATTTGGCGTACGCGAAGATTCGCCTGGACGAGAAGTCCCTGGGCGCCGCGGTCGAGCGCCTCGACGCGTTCGAGGATCGGCTCGCCCGGACGAGCGTGCTCTTCGCCGCCTGGGACATGTGCCGCGACGGTCTCATGAGCGCCACCGACTACACCCGGATCGTCCTGAAGGCCCTCCCCGATGAGACCGACGGGACCGTGCTGCGCTACATCCTGAACCAGCTGATCACCGCCGTGACCGTCTACTCGGCCCCCGCCGGGCGGGAGGCCCTCCACGACGCCGTCGCCGCGAGGGTCTTCGACATCCTCTCCGAGGCCGAGCCCGGCTCGGACAACCAGCTGCAGGTGGCCTCGGCCGCCATGCGCCTGGCGAAGACGGACGAACAGCTCGACCGCATCGCCGGATGGCTCGACGGCGAGGGCCTTCCGGAAGGGTACCTCGTCGACGCCGAGGTCCGCTGGGGGATCGTCATCGCGCTGGCCGCCGCCGGCCGCATCGGCGAGGCCGAAATCGCCGAGGAGTACGCCAAGGATTCGACCTCCTACGGTCAGATCTTCTCGGCTCAGGCGCGCGGTGCGATGCCCGATCCCGCGGTGCGCGAGAAGGTGTGGAAGGAGATCACGGGAGACTTCGAGTCGAACGCCGTCCAGCGCAACCTCGCGCTCGGCTCGCGGCGTGTGACGCCGGAATCCCTCGTCCCCTACGCAGCCCGCTACTTCGAGGACGCGCGCGCCCAGTGGGACGGCCATTCGGTGGAGATCGCCAGCAACATGCTGGAATACGCCTTCCCGATCTCATTGGCGGGCCGCACGGACCTCGGGGTAGACCTCGTGAGCCTGGGGAAGGCCTGGCTCGCCGAGAACGCCGACGCCGCCCCGGCCTGCATCCGTCTGGTCTCCGAGTCGGTGGACCGCGCAGAACGGGCCGTGCGCGCCCAGAAGGCGGATGCGGCAGGGGCCTGAGCCCAGACGCGCCGTCGGGCCGGCTGTCTTCCAACCGGCCCGACGGCGTGCTCGAATTCCAGCCGGCGCGGCCACGGCGAACGGGCCCGGCGCGCGGCGGTCAGGCGAGGAGCTTGGACATCGCGGCGCTCAAGGCATCGGCTTCCGGCCCGACGACCACCTGCACGACGGGGCCCTGAAGGACCACGCCGAACGCCCCCGCCTCACGCAGAGCTTCCTCGTCGACCTTCGTCGGGTCTGAGACCTCGATGCGAAGGCGCGTGATGCATGCTTCGACGTTGCCGATGTTGCTCCGTCCGCCGATGGCGGCGATCAACGACTCTGCCTTGGCGCTCATACTTCCTCCTTAAATCGGTCGCGTCCCAGCCTACCCGTGCCGCTCGGTTCGCGCACACCGCCCGTTCACAGCTCCGGGAAAGCCGTGCGCTTGCGCATTCGCCGATGGCGAAGAGACGCCCCACTTGCTATCGGCGGGGGTGCGCAGACCTATTGGCGGGCGGTGTGCAGTTCGGAGACGAAGGCGGTGACGAGCGAGCGCAACCGGGGGTTCCCCTTGAGATCCTCGACGAGGACCACCTGTTCGGAACCGTCGGCCAGGGGAAGGCGCCAATTCGGATACTCCTCGTCTGTGCCCGGCTGGTTCTGAGCGCGGCGCTCCCCCACGGCGTCGACGAGGGCGATCGCCAGAAGCTCCCCCGGGCTGCGCGCGATGTACCGGTGCATGGCCTCGATGATCTCGCGTTCGGACGAATTCTCGTCTATCAGCCCGTGCTCGGCCAGACGCGACATCATCCGCTGCCGCTCGAGCTCTGCGTCGGCGCGGACCTTCTCGACGGGTTCGGCCAGTACGCCCAACCGGTCGCGCAGGTCCACGTGCTCACCGGCCAGGTACCCCGCGACCGGGGGGAGGTCGTGGGTGTCGACGGTCACCAGGGTCTCGCGGCGGAGATCCCACGGCTGCTTGAACGTGCCGTCGTCGTACGCCTCGAACCACAGGACGGATGTGCCGAGAATCCCCCGTTCCCGCATGTAATCGCGCACCCAGGGTTCGACATTGCCGAGGTCCTCGCCGACCACGACGGCGCCGGCCCGGTACGCCTCGAGCATGAGTATCCCGACCGCGGCCTCGTGGTCGAACCGGACGTAGGCGCCCTCGGAGGGAGGGTTGCCGGCGGGAATCCACCACTGCCGGAAGAGACCCATGACGTGGTCCACCCGCAGCCCGCCCGCGTGGCGCAGAACCGTATGCACGAGGTTCCGCAGAGGCGCGTAGGCCGACTCCCGCAGTGCGACGGGGCTCCACGGCGGCTGAGACCAATTCTGCCCGTGTTGGTTGTAGACGTCCGGCGGCGCGCCGACCGTCACCCCCGAAGCGAAGATCCCCGGGTTGGACCACACGTCCGCGCCCTTGGAGTGCACGCCGACGGCCAGGTCGTGGAAGATGCCCAGCGTCATGCCCGAGTCGAGGGCTTCCCGCTGGGCGTCCTCGAGCTGGGTGTCGACGATCCACTGAAGCCAGGCGAAGAAATCGATCCTCTCGGCCAGCTCGAGCCGCTGGAGCGCCGAGTGCGGAGTGGCGGGCGAGGAGAGCTCTTCGGGAAAATCCTCGCCGTATCTCTCACGCAGGGCGCACCACAGCGCGAAGTCCTCCAATCCCTGGCCCTCCGTCGCGCGGAAGCGCTCGAAGTCGCGCTGACGCGCCTTGCTGCGCCCGAACGCGAAGATGACCTCCAAGGCCTGGAGCTTCGCCTCCCACGACGAATCGCGGTCGATGACTTCGTTGAGGACGTCGGTCTCCTTGATCTCCTCGCCCGCCCACGTGACGAGAGCCCGCTGCGCCGCCGGCATGTAGGCGACCTCGTGAACGTCCTCCGGCCGGACGTAGAGGGGGTTGAAGAAGCGCCGCGTCACGGGAAGGTAGGGCGACGGGGTGATGTGGCCGACCGGTTCGGCCGCGTGGAGCGGATTGATGAGGATGAAGTCGGCGCCCATGGCGCCGAAGAGCGAGCACATCTCCTTCAGGTCGGCCGTGTCCCCGACGCCCCACGACCTGCGGGAACGCACCGAGTAGAGCTGGGCCGTCATCCCCCACCCGGTCATGCCGCGCTCCGCCGGGGAGGCCAGGCGCTGGGGGACGACGACGAAGGGAGCGCCGTGGACTTCGGTGGAACCGTCGTCGAGGGTGATGCGGGCTCGGAGCATGTGGTACCCGAGCGGCATCCGCGCGGGGACGACGAAGGAAGCCTGGCCCGTGAGAACCCCGGAGACCTCGCGCGGCGGGGTGAAGTCCTCTCCTTGGGCGAGCGCCCGGGCTCCCCCGTTCTCCAGTTCGACCTCGACCGTCACACCCGCCCCGTGGGGGAGGTGGACGGCCACTCGGGATTCGCGGTCGTCCCTGACGACCGTGCAGGCCGGAAGGGTCTCCCGCCAGGGCCTCATACGGGCCTCCTCGAGCGCGCGGCGGGCGGACGGCTCGTTCGACGCGTCGACTCCCAGGGATGCGAGGATCCTGATGAGCGTGAGGTCGGAGACCATCACCTTGTTGCCGTCGAACCCCCAGTATTCAGTGGCGACGCCCCACGCATCGGCGAGTTCGCACAACAGCGTGCGCTCCGGGGCATTCTCCTTCATTCGGCCTCCTAGATTCCGTCCATCGTCGTCGATCGGAACACTGCCAATCTTGCCAGATTGCGCAACGGATTGCAGTCCGGGCGCCGCACCGGATCGCCGGAGGGGACGCGTTCCACCATGTGGCCCGCCAAGGGGGAACGGCTCCCGTCTGGATAGCATTGCCGTGAACGGACACCCCGACCCGTCGAAAGCCGCATCTCAATGACCAGATTCCTCGCCATCCCCGAAACGGACCTCGAACCGCTGGCGACGGTCCTCAACACCCTGCGTCTGGAAGCGCTGGGCGACAACAGGTACCGGGGCAGGAACCTCTCCCAGCTCGGCGGACGCGTCTACGGAGGCCAGGTCCTCGCGCAGGCGACGATGGTCGCCGCGGACACCCTTCCCCCCGCGGAGGACCGGCTCGTCAATTCGATCACCGCGGCGTTCCTGAGCCCCGGCGCCATCGACTCTCCCACCGACTTCGAGGTCGCCGAGCTCAACGACGGCCGATCGTTCTCCACGAGGACGGTCAACGCCATCCAGAACGGGCGCATCATCTTCGCCTCCCGGATCTCGGCGCAGCTCCACCAACCCGGCCCTTCCTTCGGCTCGCCTCAGCCCGAGGCGCCGGACCCCGAGACCCTCCCCTCCTCCGTCGATTTCTTCGCAAGCTTGAACGACCCGCGGGGGCACATCATGTCCACGACCAACTCGTTGGACATGCGGCACGTCGGAGGCCACATCTATATCCGTCCCGCGCAGGACCGCACGCCCCGCCAGCTCATATGGATCCGCACGCGCACGCCCATGCCGGCCGGATCCTCGAAACTCCTCCAGCGGGCAGTGCTGGGCTACGCCGCCGACCAGTTCATGCTCGAACCCGTCATGCGGGCCACCGGGCTGTACTGGTCGCACCCCGACGCCTCGCTGGCGACGCTCGACCACGCGATCTGGTGGCACCGCAACTTCGACATATCGGACTGGATCCTCGCCGACCTGGAGAGCCCCTCTGCCCAGAACGGGAGGGGACTGGTCATCGCGAAATTCTTCCAGAACGGGCGTCACATCGCGACGATGTCGCAGGAGGGGATGGTCAAGGTCCGGTCGATCACTCACAAGGACGACTAGGAGGCCGACCAGCGCCGGGGAGACCGACCGGCGCGCTCCGACGCCTGCCGGCTCAGCGTCGGAGTGCGCCGGCAGGATCTCTTCACTGCGTTCGCCCCTGCCGTGCTCCTCGTCGCAACGGTGAAGCCGGGAGCCTGTGGGCCGCGTCCGCTCACTATGACACGGAACGGTTCCGCCCCCTCCGAGACCGCGGAAGTGAACTGAATGACGAAGCTTATGATGGTGGGTGCGCCGGTCGTCGACCGGCGCACCCACCTTCCCGGACCGCTAGGCCTGGGCACGGACCCGAACGGCCGGGTGCATTCGAACGCTCGCACCGCTCCGAGGGCGCAGGCGAGCGTCAGTCTCGCGTGAGCTTCCGATATGTTACCGCGTGAGGCCGTCCGGCGTCGGGCCCGAGGCGGTCGACTTTATTCTTCTCATAGGACTCGAAATTGCCTTCGAACCAATACCACGCTGCGGGATTCTCCTCCGTCCCCTCGTAGGCGAGGATGTGCGTGGCGACTCGGTCGAGGAACCAGCGGTCGTGGGTGATGACCACGGCGCAGCCGGGGAACTGGATCAACGCGTTCTCCAGAGAGGAGAGGGTCTCGACGTCCAAGTCGTTGGTGGGCTCGTCCAGGAGCAGGAGGTTGCCGCCCTGCTTGAGGGTCAGGGCGAGATTGAGGCGGTTGCGTTCGCCGCCGGAGAGCACTCCGGCCTTCTTCTGCTGGTCGGGCCCCTTGAAGCCGAAGGCCGAGACGTAGGCGCGCGAGGGCATTTCGACATTGCCCACTTGGATGTGGTCGAGCCCGTCGGAGACGACCTCCCAGAGGCTCTTCTCCGGGTCGATGCCTCCCCGGTTCTGGTCGACATAGGAGATCTTGACGGTTTCGCCGATCTTCAGGTCGCCGGCGTCCAGCCGCTCGAGCCCGACGACGGTTTTGAAGAGGGTCGTCTTGCCCACTCCGTTGGGGCCGATGATGCCTACGATGCCGTTGCGCGGGAGGGTGAAGGAGAGGTCGTCGATGAGGACGCGGTCCCCGAAGCCCTTCTTGAGATGCGTCGCCTCCAGGACGATGGATCCCAGTCGCGGCCCGGGCGGGATCTGGATCTCTTCGAAGTCGAGCTTCCGGGTGCGCTCGGCCTCGGCGGCCATCTCCTCGTAGCGCTCCAGGCGGGCTTTCGACTTGGCTTGGCGTCCCTTCGCCGAGGAACGGACCCATTCGAGTTCGTCCTTGAGCCGCTTGGCGAGCTTGGCGTCCCTCTTGCCCTGCACCTCCAGACGCTTCTCCTTCGTTTCGAGGTAGGTCGTGTAGTTGCCCTCGTAGGGATACAGGCGCCCGCGGTCGACCTCGGCTATCCACTCGGCCACGTGGTCGAGGAAGTAGCGGTCGTGGGTCACCGCGATGACGGCGCCTGGATACTGTTGGAGGTGTTGCTCTAGCCAGAGCACCGATTCGGCGTCGAGGTGATTCGTCGGCTCGTCGAGCAGAAGCAGATCCGGCGCTTCCAGAAGCAGCCTGCACAGTGCGACGCGGCGGCGCTCGCCTCCTGACAGGACGGCGACGGGTGTGTCGGGAGGCGGACAGCGCAGCGCGTCCATGGCCTGCTGGAGCTGGGCGTCGACGTCCCAGGCTCCCGCCGCGTCGATCTCGGTCTGAAGCCTGCCCATCTCCTCCATGAGCGCATCGAAGTCGGCGTCGGGATCGGCCATCTCCTCGCCGATCTCGTTGAACCGCTTGAGCTTGCCGATCACATCGGCACGCCCCATCTCGACGTTCTCGAGCACCGTCTTCGACTCGTCAAGGGGCGGCTCCTGCAGGAGGATTCCCACGCTGTACCCCGGGGAGAGACGCGCCTCTCCGTTGGACGGCTCGTCCAGCCCGGCCATGATCTTCAGAATCGTGGACTTCCCTGCGCCGTTGGGACCGACCATGCCGATCTTCGCACCGGGGTAGAACGCCATGGTGACGTCATCGAGAATCGTCTTGTCGCCCACGCGCTTGAACGCGTGAATCATCTGGTAAATGTATTCAGCCACGTGGCTCCATCCGTCTAAGGTTCGTCCCGCCAGAACATTGCGTATCCGGCCCCGCACAAGGATACAGGTTTCCAGCGCCCGGCCGCCGAACCGGAAGGCAGAGTGCGAAGCGGCTGCGAGCGGTCGGGGCACCGGCGGGGAACGGGCCGCCTAGACAACCTGTGCGAACGCGCCCGCCGGGTCGTACGGCGGCCTTCCCCCGTTCAGGGCACCGGATTCGCCGTCGTCTCCGGCGGCGCGGAGGATCTCTCCGGTCCGCGGATCCATCGTCTCCTCCGTCTGTTCTCCGGAAACGCCGTCGGCGAGGCCGGCGCCTTCTCCGAGGCCGATGCTCCTAGCGACGGCGAATGCACCCGTGACGTTCTGGGAAGCGGCCTGCGGCCCCCTCGATCCCGCGCCTGCGTCCCTGCCAGATCCTCCTTCCAACGATGGCGGCGCTCCCCTGCGGGATTTCGCATAGCTGGCCGCGACCGTCGTCAGCTCCAATCCGAGCGAATCGGCGACGATCACCAGATCCGTGCGCTCGACGCGGTCGTTTCCCTCCCATCTGCGCTGGACGAGCTTGCCCCGTACGAGGACCGGGGCGCCCTTGCGGATCGTCAGAGCGACGTTCTCGCCGAGGTCTCCGTAGCAGCGGACCGAATACCACGCGGTCCGGCCGTCCTCGTACTTGCCGGTCTCGCGATTGCGCGTCCGAGCGGTGACGCCCACGCGGAGCACGGCCGTTCTGCCGCTTGCTCCGTTGGAGAAAAGCGTCGGATCCGCGCCGGCGTATCCGCGCACCGTGAGATAGGTTTCGTTCGACATCAGATGCTCCCCTCTGCTGCACCGGTAGTACACCACTAGGATCGGCGAACCGGGGGCCGCTCCGCCGCATGTCCTCGTCTCGTGTGGACAACGCGAACGCGCAGAAGTTCTGTGGACCGATGAAGAGAGCAGATGCTCGGTCGCGGGCCCTGGACCGCCCCGCGACCGCCAACCGGTACGGGGACGGACACCCGCCCAGCCCGCGTAGGCGGGTGTCCGTCGAGAACGATGCTCCGTCGCCGGGCGCACCGCTGGGTAAAGTCCGGCCTCAGCCAACGTGCGACGTCCCGTCGCCGACACGCAGCTGGCGGGCGCGGGCCAAGAGCTCAGACTTGAAGCGACTCGCGGACCTGGCGATGCCGGGCGAGGACGATTTCGGCGGGCTCCACGAGCATCCGCTCCACGGCGGACCGGATCGCCCCGACGGCGTCGGCCTCGTAGCGTTGTGCGGCCCGGCGGCCAGCCCTGGCGTGGATGGACCGGGCCAAGACGATACTGCCGATGGCGAGGGCTCCGCCGACGACTCCCAGGACGACGCGCGGCCCCATCGCCTCCGGAATGCCGAAGGCGGCGAGGACGACGGCCGCCACTCCTATGGCGATCCCCGTGATCATGAGCCCGATGGGGAACCACCGGTTGACGGAGGGAACGCTGACCTGCCGAACCGCTCCCCCGACTGTGCGGCGGATCCTCTCCGGGTCCGGGATCGCCTTCGTCACCGCCTCCTGCCACCGGTCGGGAAGACCCGACTTGACGTGGGCTATCCACGAGTCCCGCGTGGCCACGACCATCGAGGCGGCGGGCTGGTCCGCCGTGGCGATGGCGGTCTCACCCAGCGTGTACCCCGCCTGCCGGAGCGACTGCGCGACGGCCGGCGCACCCGTCGCCTCCACCAGCGAATTCGTGATGCGGTTGAAGACCTCGCCCTCCAGCTCCGGTTCGCGCACGCCCACGCTCGCCGAGAGCCTGCGCCGAATGCCGTCGAGTTCCGCCTGTGTGGTGGCGATGACGGACTCCGTCCCCTGGATGGCGGTTCGCAGAGCCTCCAGGACGGGATCGATGCCCGTGCGATTGAGCGCCGAGACGGGGAAGACGGGGATGCCCTTCAGACCGTCGCGCTCGAGCAGCATCTTGACGTCGTCGAGGATCTTGGGCAGCCCGCCCTCGGGAACCGTGTCGACCTGATTGACGACGACGATCATGTGGTCCCGCCGTTCGCGCATGGCCGACAGGTAGCTTTCGTGGATGAGGTGGTCGGCGTACTTCTGGGGGTCGAGGACCCATATGAGGATGTCGACGAGCGGCAGCGCCTGGTCGACGAGCACCGAATGCTTGACCTCCACGGAATCGTGGTCGGGCAGGTCGAGGAGTATGAGGGAGTCGAGGTCGTGCTTGCCCTCGGTGAGGATCGAATGGTAGTCGATGCGGCGGCTCGGATGGACCCCGATCATGTCGAGGACGGCGTCGGCGTCGGCGTTCCACACGCAGGCGCTGGCCTGCTCGGTGGTGGGTCTGAGCTCTCCGGCGTCCGCGAAGCTCAACCCCGACAGGGCGTTGAAGAGTGTGGACTTGCCCGAGCCGGTCCCCCCCGCCAGCGCCGCGACCGTCACCCCCATGCCCGCGCGGACGCGTTCCTCGGCGGAGGCGATCTCCTCCTTGGCGCGCGCCGCGAGGAAGGGGTCGAAGAAGTCCCCTCCCTGGTCGATCGCCCCCCGCAGCCTGTCGAGGCGCCGCATGACGCCGTTGATAGCCGAGGACCTCTCCTCGAAAGTCATCGTCCGGTATGCCGCCGTCTGCCCGGGGCCGTACGCGGTCCCCGTCTGATTCCCCTCAGACATTCCTGTCCTCCTCACACGCGATCGAGGTACTCACTGGCCCGAAGTCGCAACTGTCGCCCGTTGCCGATCGCTATTTCGTCTAGCACCGAAGTGTATGCTCGAACGACGCGAGCCATGGCGTGCTCAAGCCGGGTGGCCAGTTTCTCACGCGCGGGCCTCAGCGAGCCACTCAGTCTCAGAATGCCCAGCGCGTGCTCGGCCCCCGCGACTCCGCCGGCCGCGCTGCCCAGGATCGAGGCGAGGCCGTCGGTGGTGAACCACGGATTGTCGCCGGCGGCCGACGCCTCGGCGTACAGGTCCGCCTTCCACCCCGTCAGGGCTTCCTCGATGATGCCGTCGGCGTCGACGCGACGCGCCCCGGCGGCGCGGTAGTCGGAGGTGTCGACGATGTCCTCGCGCCACGTCTTCTCGATCGCGGCCTGGACGGTGATGACGGCCTGGTCGATGCCGACGCGCACGGCGTTGAGGATGCCGTCGAACACGGAGCCCGCCGCCTCGTCGCGGTGCGTCTTCCTGCGGGTCTCGCCGACGCCCGGCCGCTCGCCGGTGACGAGCCCGGCGAGCGCACCTCCCGTCGAGGCGAAGGACAGCCACGAAGTCGTGGGAGCCCCTTGTCCGTAGCGTCCCATTCTGGCGTTGACCGTGATCCTCTGAGTCGCGTCGGCCGCGGCGGCCTGAGCTCGCTCACCCAGGTCCTGCACGGAATCGGCCTGCATCTCAACCGCCTCGGCGAGTTCGAGCAGCTGCCTGCGCAGATCGGGGAGCATGGCCTGGCTCGTCCGCTCGATGAGCGCCTCGCCGACGTGGGTCGTGGAGATGACGTTGAGCCAGTCCCAGATCTCCTTGACGGCCGTGTCCGGGAGCATCGCATCGTGGGGTCCGGCGTCGGGGACGATGAGCAGCGGGTTCTCCCCCATGCCGGCTTCGAACATGCGGTTCATGAGGTCGCGGCGCACGGGACGCAGTGCGCGGCGCGGCACGCGGTTGAGAACGACCGCGGCGCTCATGCCGCGTGTATGCGCGTCGACGAGCGTCTGCCAAGCGCTCGCGTCTCCGTACCGGGAGGCAGTCGTCACGAAGAGCCACAGGTCGGCGGCGTCCAGGAGGCGACGCGAGAGCTCCCGATTGTTGCCGTCGACCGAGTCCAGGTCGGGCGCGTCCACGAGGATGAGGCCGGGTATGGCGTTCTCCACCACTTCCAGGCGCCCCATGTCGACGATCGCGTGCCCTTCCAGCGATTCGGCGTCCTCGGAGTTGACGGCGATGACGGGTATCCGGGTCGTGGGCCGGATGACCGACGCGGGCGAGATGTCCTTGCCCAGGAGGGAGTTGAAGATCGTGGACTTGCCCGCACCCGACGACCCGCCGAACACCACGACCGTGGGCAGGCCGTCCCTGCGCAGATGGGGCAGGATGCGCGTGGCCAGTTGCGTGCGCAGACGACGGCGCGACTCGTTGAGTTGCACCGAACCGGGGAGCTTGAGCGGCAGGCGCGCATTATCGAGGGCGGAGATCGTCCGTGCGACGAGGTCTGCCAGATCACGATGGATATGCGGGGTAGTCACGTCCCCATTGTCCGCTACAATCGGGCGGGTTGCACGTTTCCCTCCGGAGGTCCGCCGTCGGTTCGCCGCGTCTCCGGCCCGAGCGCGGCGGTCCGGCATGCGCATCGGCTCCGCCTCCGGTAGATTTGGGGTGATGCGCCCCCATAGCTCAATGGATAGAGCGACGGACTTCTAATCCGCAGGTTTCCGGTTCGAGTCCGGATGGGGGTACCGAGAATGCGAAATGTGCGGGGAATCCGCTGATAGGCCAACCCGTTCCGTCTCGGCGCCGCCGCGGCTACGTACACGTAAGTTCTTTGCTACGTTAGACTGCCCCTGTGAGCTACCGCGTCGTGAACAATCCCATTGTCTGGATCGACTGTGAAATGACGGGCCTGGACACAGCCGTCGACGAGCTGGTCGAGGTCGCCGTCGTAGTGACGGATTCGGACCTCAGGCCGGCCGACGAGGGGATCGACGTCCTCATACGCCCGAGTCAGGCCGCGGTGGCGCACATGAACGAGTTCGTCCGCACGATGCACACGAACTCGGGGCTCATAGAGGAATGGGAGAACGGCTTGGACCTTCAGGAGGCGGCCGCCCGAGTCCTCGCCTACATCGTCAGGCACGTCCGCGAACCTGGGAAGGCGCCGCTGGGCGGGAACTCGATCTGCACGGACAAGGCCTTCCTGGAACGGTATATGCCGGAGGTCATCGGGCACCTCCACTACCGGGTCGTCGACGTCTCCTCCTTGAAGGAACTCGCCAAGCGCTGGTATCCGCGCACCTACTTCGCCTCGCCGAAGAAGACGGGGAACCATCGGGCGCTCGGGGATATCTACGATTCGATCGACGAACTGCGCTACTACCGCGCCGTCCTGATGCCCTCGGGAGAGGGGCCCTCCACGGAGACCTGCCGAGTCGCGGCGACACGGGCGGCGGGGACGACCGCCAGGCTGTCCGCGCCGCGCCCGCCGAGGCGGTGAGCTCCTGACGCGCGAAGGCCTTCATCGCCGGCCTCTGCTCTGCGAGGCCCTCGCGGTCCGCCCGGTTCGGTCGACCGGGCCGCGGCGTCACCGACTCCGCCCCGCGTTCGGTCGACCGGAGCCCGGCCGCGGTCACCGGTCGAAGGTGAAGGTGTTGAGGAACTGCCGGGCCCTCTCGGAGCTCGGACGGTCGAAGAAGTCCGCCGGGGAGGCGGTTTCGACCACTCTTCCGGCGTCCATGAAGACCACACGGTCGGCGATCGCCCGTGCGAAGCTCATCTCGTGGGTGACGATGACCATCGTCATGCCGTCTGCGGCGAGTTCGAGGACGACGTCGAGCACTTCGCGGACCATCTCCGGGTCGAGAGAAGCGGTGATCTCGTCGAGGAGGAGCAGTTCGGGGTTCATCATGAGGGCCCGCACGATGGCCACACGCTGCTTCTGCCCACCCGACAGCTGCCGGGGATAGGCCCTGGCCCGTTCGAGCAGTCCGACCCTGTACAGGAGCTCGCCCGCCCGTCTGGCAGCCGTTCCGCGCGGGACTCCCTGGACCTTGACCGGCCCGAGCAGGAGATTGTCGAGGACGTCGAGGTGGGCGAAGAGCTCGTAGCTCTGGAACACCATTCCTATGCGCTGCCGGACGACATGCCAGGGCATGTCGTCGCTCGGGATCTCCTCGCCCTCGAAGGAGATGGATCCCTCCTGGATCCCCTCCAGGCCGTTGAGACAGCGCAGCAGTGTGGACTTGCCGCAGCCTGAGGGGCCGACGACGACCACCACCTCGCCCCGCTCGACGTCCAGGGAAACGCCGTTCAAGGCGATGACCTGGCCGTCGTAGACCTTGACGATGTCGCGAGCGTACAGGATGACGTCCCGCCGGCCGGACACGGCCTCCCGCTCTGCGGGGGCCTCCGCTCCGGAGGCCTGCCCGGCGGCGTTCCGATCGGGGCCGTGCGGCCTCGGTGGAATCCTCTCACCGGCGGGACGGGACGGCTCGCTGAGGGGATCGCTCAACTCTGCCACTTCCTCTCTAAGCGCTTGGACAACAGGGAAATGAGATAGCAGATCGCGAAGTACATGAGGAATATGACGGCGTACACCCACAGTGCGGCCGTCGGATGGGCGAAGCGATTGGCGTCGATGATCTGCTGGCCGGTCTTGAGAACCTCGACGACCCCGATCAGGACGACGAGCGTGGTGGTCTGGATCATGCGGTTCGCCAGGTTGATGGTCACGGGCAGGAGCCTGCGAATCGTCTGAGGGAGGACGACGTACCGGTAGACCTGCGCGGAGGTCATGCCCAGGGCCAGGCCGCTGTAGACCTGGTGGGAGGGCGTGGAGCGGATGGCGCCGCGCACCAGATCGCCCATCTCGGCGGTACCCCACACGGAGAAGACGATGACGGCGGCCGTCCTGCCTCCCAGGTTGACCCCCGCCTGGGAGGCCAGGCTGAAGTACACGACGAAGAGCAGCACCAGCTGGGGCACGACCCGCACGAACTCGAGGTAGAGGCGGGTGCAGGCGCGCACGAACCGGTTGCGCGACGTCATGACGATTCCCAGGAGGACGCCCAGGACGACGGAGATCGCCATGGCCGCCAGCGCGATCGACGCGGTCACCCACAGGCCCTCGAGCAGGCGGAGGAAGTTGCGCCCCTCGAACAGGACCTCAATGCCCGAATTCCGCATGGCGGATCCTCCTTTCCAATCGCGATCCGAGGAGGGAGACCGGCAGGACGACGAGCAGGTAGAAGAACACGAGCAGGAAGAGGGCCTCCGACGTGTTGTACTCGTTGCCGATCAGCTCCTTCGCGACGAACACGAGGTCGGCCAGGGCAACGACGGAGACGACCGACGTCTCCTTGATGAGGAAGATGACGTTGGCGACGAGCGCCGGGAAGCACGCGGACACGGCCTGCGGGACGACGACGTGGCGCATCGCCGCGCCGGGCCTCATCCCCAGCGAGACGGCCGACTCCCATTGGATGCGGTCGACGGACTCCAGGCCCGAGCGGAAGGCCTCGGCCATGTACCCCCCGCCGATGAAGGCCAGCCCGATCACGGCGCTGGCCAGCTGGGAGAGCCGGATCTCGACCTTGGGCAGGCCGTAGTAGATGAAGAAGAGGAGGACGATGAGGGGGGTGTTGCGCGCGAGCTGCACGTAGCCTCCCGCGAGTCGGCCGACTGCCGGCACCCGCGCGTAGCGGACCGAGGCGCACAGGAGCCCGATCGCGATGGCGAGCAGGATGCCCAGCGCCGAGACCTCGACGGTGACGAGCACCGCCCGACCGTAGACGGGCAGATAGCGCCCGATGACCTGTGGATCCATGCCCGCCCCTAGAGTGCGCCGCCCTCGACGACGAGTTCCTCGGGCTTGGCCGCCTTGCCGTAGACCGGTTTGAGGGTCCGCTCGTAGTCCTTGTGGAAGAACTTCTCCTCGCCGAGCTGGACGAGCTCCTCGTTCAGCCAGCTGAGGAGCTCGACGTTGCCCTTCTGAACCGCGCCCGCTATGGAGTCGACGGGGCCGAGCTGGGTGATGCCGGTGACGAACCGGTCCTCGTTCTTCAGTGAGAAGGCCATCGCCTCGGTGTTGTCGGTGACCCACACGTCTCCCCGACCGTCGATGAGCGCGTTGGTCGCCTCGGTGTACTGCTCGAATTTGGTGATCTTCCAGTCGGGGTGCTTGGCCTGGATGTAGGCGTCGGCGGTCGTGCCCTTGACGACGATGACCCTCTTGCCTGCGAGCTGGGACTCCCGGGTGACCGCCTTCCCCTTCGGGCTGACCGCGCCGAGGGAGACCTTCATGTACGGCTTGGCGAAGTCCACTTTCTGCGCCCGTTCGGGGGTCACCGTGAAATTGGCGAGGATGACGTCGACCTTCCCCGAGGTCAAAAACTCCACCCGAGAGGCGGCCTCCACCGGCACGAATCGGATCTTGACCTTGAGGTCCTCGGCGATCCGCTTGGCGTAGACGATGTCGTATCCCTCGTACTGTCCGTCTTGGCCGACCGAGCCGAACGGCTTTTTGTCGGAGAAGACCCCGACGCGGATGGTCCCGCTCTTCGCGATCTCGGCGGGGGTGCGCGCACCGACGGAGTCGATGGGCGCACCCCTCGATCCCGCGCCGGCAGACGACGCCTGACTCGGCGAGCCGGAGTCCCCGAGAAGGGCGCGGACTGCGAGGAAGGCGAGGACGAAGGCGGCGGCGACCGCGACGACGCCGAGGGCCCCGCGCCCCTTTCGCCTGGACGTCGCCTCCGCGACGAGTTCGTCGATGGCCCTGCGGGCCTCGTCCGGCAGGTCTGCCTCCGCGTCCGAGCCGGCCGAGGGCCCTCCGGCCCTTTCGGAGCCGCCGACGCCCCTCGTCGCCTCGGCGTCCTTCTCCTGCTCGTCGGCGCTCTCTCCGTCGACGAGCCGATCGTCGGGAGTCGTGGACATGTGCTGTTCCTCTTCTCGTCTTCTTCTCTTGCCGTTCGATGGACACGGCCTGGGGTACGGCGCAGCGCAGGGAGGTCCGCGAAAATGGAGAACGACGTCCGATCGCCGCGCATTCGGGAGTCCGCCTCAGGCGAACGCCGATGCCCACCGGGAATGCTCGACCGGTCTAGCGACAGCACGCGCCGCCCGCGAAGAGCGGACGCATTCGGGACATCGCACGGGAGGTCATGGGGGCGACTGTAACACCGCGCAGGACGCGCGCATCCGGCGTCTCAGGGATTGGAACGCCCCGGTTTCGCCCGCCGAAGCGTCTTCGGAGGAGGCCGGGTTCCCCGAGCCCAGCGCCCACAATGTGAAAACGGCTGGTTTCCCCCGCTCGAGCCACTAGAGTGTCACTTACGTGCCCTGCGCCACGCAGCACCGGCCGGCCACGGAGTCCACGGTCCGGCCCAGCATTGAACAATCCCCCCTCGAGAGGAGTCTCGATGTCGAGCATTCCCGCATCTTCTCAACGTTCGCGCATCACGCCGCTCGTCATTCGCAGCGCGGTCGTCGCCGCGATCGGCGGCCTGATCTTCGGATTCGACACCGCTGTCATCTCCGGCGCCACCGACACCCTGAAGGACGTCTTCCACCTCAGCGAATTCGGCAAGGGCTTCTTGGTCGCCATCGCGACGATCGGAACGATCTTCGGCGCGATCATCGGCGGTCGGCTCGCGGACGTCTACGGCCGCCGTAAGGTCCTCTTCGCGATCGGCATACTCTACGTCCTGGGTTCCCTGGGCACGGCGTTCGCCCCCACTCATCTCTTCCTCCTCGTCTTCCGCATGATCGGAGGCATCGGAGTGGGCATGTCCAGCGTATGCGCGCCGATCTACACCGCGGAGATAGCCCCCGCGGCGGTTCGGGGCCGCCTGGTCGGCCTCGTCCAGTTCAACATCGTCCTGGGCATCCTTCTGGCGTATCTGAGCAACTTCATCATCCGCATCACGCTCGGAGGCCACGAATGGCGGTGGATGCTCGGCGTCATGGTCATCCCCTCGGCGGTCTTCCTCCTCTTGCTGTTCACCGTCCCCGAGACGCCTCGCTGGCTCATGGCGCACGGCAAGCCCGACGAAGCCGTCGGGATAAGCCGCCAACTCTGCTCGACCGAGGAGGAGTCCAAGTCTCAGATCGCCGAGATCAAGGCGCAGATAGCCGCGGATTCGCAGTCCCGGGCGTCCCTGGTCGAATTCTTCTCGAAGCGCTATCGCAAGGTCATCCTCCTGGCGTTCGCCATCGCCGCATTCAACCAGCTCTCCGGCATCAACGCGATCCTCTACTACGCCCCCGAGGTGATGAAGCAGGCCGGGGCGTCGGGGAACGCCGCCTCGCTGATGAGCGTGGCGGTCGGCTTCATGAACCTCATCGCCACCATGACCGCTCTGACGGTCATCGACAAGATCGGGCGCCGCTCGCTCATGATCGTCGGCTCGATCGGGTATCTCGTCAGCCTGGGGTTCATCTCCGGAGTCATGTTCAAGTACGAGGGCCACTTCGACAGCACCTCGTCGGTTCTCGTGCTCGTCGGCCTTCTCGTGTTCATCGCAGCGCACGCGTTCGGCCAGGGGTCGGTCATCTGGGTCTTCATCTCCGAGATCTTCCCCAACAAGGTGCGCGGCCTCGGCCAGTCTCTGGGAAGCCTGACCCACTGGTCGTTCGCCGCCTTGACGACTTACGCCTTCCCGCCGCTGATCGACGCCTGGGGCGGCGGAACCGCCTTCAGCTTCTTCTTCGTCTGCATGTGCGGACAGCTGTTCTGGGTCCTGAAGATCATGCCTGAAACGAAGGGAATCCCACTCGAAGACATGGAAGCCAAGCTAGGATTGGATAAGTAATGACGGCCACACCTGAGGAGACGCCCATGGAATTGGCGAGCACCCCACCCGTTCTCTGTCTCGGCGAAGCCCTGATCGACGTCGTGCTCCGGGAGGGGGAGGAACCCCAAGAACACGTCGGAGGCAGTCCGCTCAACGTGGCCTGCGTGCTCACCGAGCTGGAACGCCCCGCCCTCATCGGCGCCTGGTGGGGAAGGGATCGCCACGGGCGGATGATCGAAGAGTTCGCCGAGGAGCACAGCGTCGGCATCGTCTCCGGCAGCGAAGGCGCCGACCGCACGTCCCTCGCCTATGCCAAGCTCGACGAGATGGGCCGGGCGGAGTACGAATTCGACCTCCTGTGGGAGGTTCCAGAGCTTCCTCCGGCGTCCTCGCTGGCGCATCTGCACACCGGCAGCCTGGCCGCCACCCTGGAGCCGGGAGGCACGGACGTGCTTCGCGCGGTCAAGGCGATGGCCATTCTCGGCACGGTGTCCTACGATCCCAATGCCCGGCCCGCCATCATGGGGTCGCCGGAAGACGTCCTCCCCCGCATCGAGGAGCTCGTCTCGCTGGCCGACGTCGTCAAGGCGAGCGACGAGGACATCGCCTGGCTCTTCGGCGAGGACACCCCGGTCGAGGAGGTCATGAGGCGGTGGTCGGCCCAAGGGCCCGGCTTGGTCGTGGTCACACGGGGGCCGTGGGGCGCCTATGCGAGGCTGTCGGCAGAACGCGACATGCTCGTGATCGACCCGCTCAACGTGGAAGTCACCGACACCGTCGGCGCAGGCGACTCCTTCATGGGGGGCCTTCTCTCGGGCCTTCTGGACGCCGGGCTGCTCGGCAGCGCGGACGCGAAGAAACGGCTGCGGGAGGCGACGTGGAACGACGTCCGCACCGCCCTCCACCGCGCGACCATCACATCGGGTCTGACGGTGAGCCACGCGGGCGCCTACGCGCCTTCCCTGCAAGAAGTCAATGAGGTATTGATAGCCGATCCGCGTCTGGCGTAAATCCGTCGATCACGGCACCTCGATCTTCGGCTCCGCATGTACGATTCATGCGGAGCCGAAGCATTCAAGGAGTATCATGGAAGATAACGCCCCGATCATTGGAATCACCGGCGCAACCGGAAACATCGGTAGGATGGTTGCCTCCCTCCTGTCCGATACGGGCGGGCTGCGCCTTCTCGTCCGCACCCCGGCCAAACTCGATCCGGAGCTCGCCGACGTCGCGCAAGTTCGAGCCACGCAATACGCGGACGATCCGTCAACCGTCGAAGCCCTGGAGGGCGTCGACGTCCTCTTCATGGTGTCGGCCACGGAATCGCCCGATCGCGTCGAAGTGCACCGGGCGTTCGTGGACGCCGCGAAGAAGGCCGGCGTCGAGCACATCGTCTACACGTCCTTCCTCGAGGCCTCCCCCGACGCGGTGTTCACCTACGCCCGCGATCACTGGCACACCGAAGAGCACATCAAGGCATCCGGGATGGACTGGACCTTCCTCCGCGATTCCCTCTACCTGGAATTCTTCGCCGAGCTCGGCGATTCGGGGGAGATCCGCGGCCCCGCCGCCGGGGGGCGATGCGCGGCCATCGCGAAAACGGACGTGGCAAGGTCGGCCGCAGCGGTTCTCGCCGATCCCGCAGCCCATGCCTCCCAGACGTACAACCTCACGGGCCCCGAGGCCTTGACGATGAACGACTTCGCGCGGGTCTACGAGGAGGAGACCGGCCGGAAGGTCCGGTACGTCGACGAAACCGTCGAAGAAGCGTACGAATCGCGCGCTTCGTACGGCGCCCCCGAATGGGAGGTCGACGCCTGGGTCAGCACTTACACGGCGATCGCCGCCGGCGAGCTCGACATCGTCTCCGATTCCGTGGAATTCCTCACGGGACGCAAACCCGTGGATTTCCATGACCTCTTAGTCGGACGCAGATGATGGCGACCGGTCCGCGTACCGACGAAGGCTTTCGCGCCGTCCGAACGGACGGCGGCTTCGACGGCACCGGCCCCTCCGAGCGCCGTAAGCGTGTGGACATACGTCGTTTCGCCTCTCTCCGGCTGCGCCGTTCGAGATCCGAAACACCTGACGGCGCACGCGCCGGGAAGCGCCCCCTGCCCCTGCGGATCCTCCGAGGGCTGGCGGGCTTCGCGGCGGCCGTCACCGTCGCGAGCCTCCTGGGCAATGCGGCGACGACGCCCGACGAGCGCCTCGAGCCGGAGTCGGGGAAGACGGTGCGCGTCGGCGATGCGAACGTCCATTACGAGACATGGGGAACGTCGGGCTCTCCCGTCGTCCTCCTGCCCGGCTTCGCCGAGACCACGGTGGCCTTCTCGACGACGGCTCCCCGTCTGGCGGCCAAAGGCCATGTCGTCTACGCGCTTGACTTGTCGAGTGTGGGATACACCCGAGGCGGACGCCCCGCCGACCTGGCCGATCAGACGCGGCTCGTACACGACTGGGCGGCCAAGCTCGGCATCGAGAAACCCATCGTCGTAGGGCATTCGATGGGAGCGGCCGTGGCCGGCAACCTCGGACTCGTCTACCCGGATTCCGTCGGGGGCGTCGTCTTCGCCGGCGGCGACGCGCTCAACATGGACTTCGGCGACGGCCTGCCGCAATGGCTCGCCACTTCGACGTGGATGCGCAGCTTCTACCGCATCGCGACGCGGTGGACGTGGATCGACCAGCGTTTCCTCGCCAAGTCCTGCGGCTCGGACTGCACGGCGTTCGACGGGAAGGCGGGAGCCGAGCTCACTCGCAAATGGATGCGGCCCTTAACGGAGGGTCGGACCGAGGAGGAGATGACCAGACTCATCCACGACCCGTGGATCTTGCATTTGACGGCGGCCCAGATCCGGAGCATCAAGGTGCCGAAGGGGATCATCTGGGGCGAGGAGGACTCCGCCGAGGGGCTGCGGAATTCCCGCACGAACCTGGGCAACCCGCCGGAGCGGATCATCCGGGGCGCCGGGCACCAGATGATGATGGCCGCCCCCGAGCGCTTCGCCGCGTCCGTTCACGAGCTCTCGGCCGCGATGTGCCGGTGACTCCGAGCCATCCGCACAGGAAGCCGTTTCATCCGTCGCTTTGCGAGCCGTGCCCCACGGCGTCGGCGACGGCCGCCGTCCGGGCCGCCTCGCGCTCCCCGTCGCGCAGTCCCGGCAGTGCCATCAGGTTGGCCGCAACGGCGACGAGGACGAGGACTGCCCCGAATCCGACGCCGGAATCCTCGCCGGCCAGCCCGACCAGCGGACTGGCGAGCCCTCCCATGACGAACTGGACGAAGCCGAGCAGGGCCGACCCGGTGCCGGCCCTGCTCCCTGCGCGCCCGAGTGCTATGGCCGGGATGTTGCCGATCGAGAACCCCAGACAGGCCACGTGGAGGAAGAGCAGCCCTGTGACGGCGTAGCGCATGGAAGGCGAATCGACGGGGGCTCGCAAACCTAGGAAGCAGACGGCTGCTAGGACGGAGTCGACTGCGAGCGAGGCCAGCAGCGCGCCCCGGACTTGACGGTCGAGGGGGATGCTGCGGGCCAGAGCGCTCGATGCCATCGTGGCGCCGGTCACCATAGCCGCACAGCATCCGAAGATGACCGTGTAGAGGCCGGTGCCCATGCCGAGCACGGTCTGCAGGACGAACGGGGTGGCCGACAGATAGGCCATGAGCAGGGCGAACACCAAGCCGTTGATCAGGGTCATGCGCACGAAGAATCCGTCGCGGCCCAGTGACCGGCAACCGTCGACGAGGGTGCGCAGGCCCCCCGAGCTGCGCCGATCGGAGGAAAGGGTCTCGGGCACGCATGCGAGGACGAGGACGAGGAGGACGGCGGTGAATCCCGCGACGAGCCCGAGGATGCCGCGCCAGCCGATCGTGCCTACGAGCGCGCCTCCGAAGATGGGGGCCAGTACGGGGGCTATGCCCTGGATGGCCATGACGAGGTTGAGGGCCCGGGCCGCGGCGACGCCTCGCGCCCGGTCCGCGATGACCGCTCTGCCCAGCACCATGCCGGACGCTCCCCCCAGACCCTGGAAGAACCGGGCGATGAGCAGGACCGCGATGTCGGGGGCCGCAGCCGCGGCGATACCGGCCGCAAGTGCGAGGATCGTCCCCCACACGAGGAGCGGCCGCCGCCCCAGCCTGTCGGACAGGATTCCGATCCCCAGCTGCCCGATGGCTATGCCGACGAGGAATGCGGTCATGGTCAGCTGCACCGTTGACGCTCCCACTCCCATGTCCTTCGCCATCGCGGTGAACGCAGGGAGGTACATGTCCGTCGCAAGGGGGGCGACGGCCGCGAGTGAGGCGAGGGACAGGAGGAGCGATGCCGGAAACAACCGGTGGAAAGCGGTCTTCTCGAACGTCTGCTGAGGCTGAGTGGTCACCCATTCACTCTGCCATCCCAGACGTCGGGCCGGTAAGCCGACGGCAGATCGGTGTGCGGCTTCTCTCAGGCGGGGCTGTTCGGCGAACGGGTCGGCGGGCAGTCGGGCGCGTCCGAGCGACGGGAGTCCGCAGCCGGAGGCGCTGTGGGTCTGAGCCTGGAGGCTGCCCGCTCCCGCCTTCGCCGCGTGGCGATCAGGACCGCCGTGAAGGCCAGAGCGTAGTATGAGGCTCCCGCCGCCGCATCGAGGACGAAGTGATTCGCCGTGGCCATGATGACCACAACCGTCACGACGGGCAGAGAGCAGGCCAGAACCCGTATCCACCATCGCCCCGCCACGAAGCAGACGGAGACCGCGACCCAGATCGACCATCCCGTGTGCATCGACGGCATGGCCGCGTACTGGTTGGAGACGTCCTCGTTGGCGGGTGTGTGGAGCCTCCCCCACGTCCTGTATTTGATGAATGTGTCCACGAAGCCCCCGTCGGGGACGAGGCGAGGGGGCGCCAAAGGGTACAGCCAATAGGTGACCATCGCCGCTCCCGTCATGACGACGAGCACCGTCCGGTGGAATCTGAACACCCGCCAGTCGATGCGCCATAGGACGACGAGCGTGACGATGGTGGTCAGCGAGAAGCCGATGGCGTAGAAGTAGTTCGCGAAGACGGCCAGGGGGACGTGTTCGTCGAAATAGTGGTTGATCGACGACTCGACGTTCAGACCCAGCCTTTCCTGCAGGGCGATGACGTCGTGGGCGTGGGCGACTGCCAGGCCTTTGCGATCGGGTGCCGCGTTCCTCACGAAGGAGTAGAGGGTGTAGCCGGCGATGAGGAGGAGCACCTCGCGCCACATGCGAGCCGCCATGACACGCCGGACAACGGATTCGCGTCTCTGCGAAGTTCCCTCGCGGGCGTCGTGGACGGCGAGCGGCGTATCGCGTTCCGCCGTCAACGGCGGAGTGGATGGCACTGGATTACCCGTCATTCACGGTGCCTACGACGATGTTCCCAGACGATGACAACCCTTCCACGAGCATGATGCGGTTGTCGCCCAGCGCCCGACTGAACCGTCCAGTCGCCTTCCAGAGCATGGAGCCGTCTTTCAACGAGTAGGCGGCGACGACGCCACCCTTGTCGTAGTAGACGGACTTGTCGGAGTCGGTGCGTGAACCGACCAGAATGGCGCTGTCGTCGCCGGTTAGTCCGAAAACCGATATGCTGCACGAATCCTCGCTGGCCGGGGCTGGGACTTCCATGGTCTTTCCTCCCACACGGACTTTGCATTGGGAATTGCTGATCGAAGCTTTGATCGTCTTCTCCTTGCCTCGGATGATGTTAACTGAGTCCGTGTCGACCTTCTTGAAGATTCCCGCCAGCTCTTTGGGGCTGACGGACGTGGAGGCGACCCAGTTGCTCGAACTGGCCTTCGTCGTCCCGGTCTCCTTCCTCCTGCCTTCGACGTCCCATATCGTGTACTTGCCGTCTTGAATCTGGTAGAAGGCCTTGTTTCCGGCGTCCACGCCGAAGCCGGCAGGATGCGGGTCCTCCTCCAAGGTTTTGTCGGACCCGCCGAAGGACGAGCTGGCGAGCTTCTTCCCGGTCGACGTCGAGAACACCTGGACCGTATCCGCGTCTTTGTCGACGGCCAGTACGAAACTCTCGGTGACGATGACGTCACTCGAGAACTTGCCGTAAGCCCGCCACACTTCCTTGCCGTTCCTGTCGAGGGCGAGGAGGTCGCCCGTATATGCGGCCGTCAAGACGGTGCGATCGGCCGTCGCGCCCTTCAACCGCGAGTCGGAGGGGCCCGGCGGCGTGGAAATCGCGCCGTTGGGCGATATGAGCTCTCGCTTGTCGCTGTTCGCGCACAGAAAATGCGAATTGTCCCAGAATCCGCTCATATGAGCGTAGCAGTCTCCTTTCCAGACCGGTTCGCTTTTGGTGTCGTCAAGCCTGTAGACCGCCCATTTACCCGATTCGACCGCCAGCATGCCCCCATCGGGAGAGACGTACTGCCTGTAGCCGTTCGGCAGGCGCAACCGTTCGCTGAAGCCTTTGCCTGCGGGCAGGGCCGCCACCGCGTCGCCGGGAACGTCGGGGCCGTTGAAGAGGAAGTGCCGCACGGCCAGTACTCCCGTGCCCGTCAAGGCCACGGCCAGCACGGCCGCCACGGCGATCTTCCAGCCTCTGCGCCGGCGGCGCGGAGGCGGATATCCTCCCGAGGGTTGGATGAGTCGGTACTGGCCTGACTGGCCGGAGGCGGCTGTGGCCGGCGTGTAGGCAGGATACTGATGGGAGGTGTTCGAGGGCGGGGCCGCCGGAGTAGCCATGCCCCCCGACGAGGCAGGGGCGAAAGCCGGCGAATACCCCTGTGCGGGTCGGGACCCCGCTGCCGTGGCGGGAGGGACTCCCCCGCCGAAGGCGAGGGAGTCCGACGACGGCGCCGATGCGGGCGGGGTTGCGATCCGCGGGGCCGGGAGGAGGCCTTCTAGGGAAGGCCGCACCTTCTCGAGATCGTGAGCGACCTGCTGGGCGGTTGGACGCTGCTCGGGGCGTTTGGCCAAGAGGAGGCTCAGAATCCCCCAGAGGGAGTCGGGGATCCCCTCGGGGCGTCCGGGAAGCCGGCCCACGTGCTGGCCGAGCAGCTGCCCCGGGTCGCCGACGAAGGGTGTGACGCCGCAGCAGCTCTGGTAGAGCACGATGCCCAGGGAGTACAGGTCGGAGGCAGGCCTGGGGACCTCGCCGAGGAGGATCTCCGGCGCCATGTAGAGAGGCGTTCCCAGGATCCCGGTGAGGTGGTCGGTGCCGACGGCGTTGTGGATCCGGGCTATTCCGAAGTCCACGACTCGGGGAGTCGCGGGGTCGGTGCTCGAATCGAGGAGGATGTTGGCGGGTTTGACGTCGCGGTGAACGACGCCCGCAGCGTGGACGGCCATCAGCCCCCGCGCCACGTGCGCTCCGATGCGGGCGACCTCCGCCGGGGGCAGAGGACCGTCGGACGCCAGCTTCCCACGCAGATCTCCGCCCGGCACGTAGTCCATGACGATGGCGAAGGTCGTTCCCTCGATGACGAAGTCGCGGATGTTCACGACGTAGGGAGAGCGAATCCTCGTCAGCGTCGTCCGTTCCTTGACGAAGCGCCCGACGAGGCCTTCGTCCTCGACGAGGTCCGCCCGGAGGACCTTGAAGGCCAGCACGTCCTGCTGGGTCCTCTCCGGGCCGAGGCCGTCCTCCTGATGGTCCGAGACGGATCTCCCACGCCACACCTCCCCCTGGGCTCCACGCCCGATGCGCTGATCGAGCACATAGTTGCTACCGAGGCGACGCATGCGTTCTCCGATGGGGGGCGGACAGGGACATTCCAAATTTACCTGGTCGAACGGTCCCGATGCACGGCCGCATGCACATAGGAGAGCACTCCCACCGTCCGGTCTCCGGCCCCGGTATGCAGTTGCGCTCACTACAAGTCAGCAGTTAGTCATCTACCGTGAATCAGATGGTGCAGCGCAAATGGCTCCACGGGTTCCTCGAACTCTGCCTGCTGAGCATGCTGGCTGAACGCCGCGATTACGGCCGTGGCCTGTCCGAACGCCTGGTCGTCGCGGGATTCGACGAAATCCCCGGCGGCACGCTCTACCCGGCGCTCATGCGTTTGGAGAAACAAGGGCTCGTCGAAGCCGAACGCGAAGTGTCGGCAGCCGGGCCGCCGCGCAGATATTTCCGTCTGACGGACCGGGGAACGCACGTCCTCGCCGAACAGCAGCTGGCCTGGCGTCGTTTCAGGAAGTCGGTCGACTCAACCGTCTTTCCGCGACGTGCGGGGAAAGCGGCGCCGGAGGCGCGATGGACACCCGCGCGGTCAGCGCCAGACGTTCTCGTCTCGCTTGCGACCGCCCCTCGGGCAGAGGGGATGCGGCGTCATGAGAGGCGACGGCGAATGGGACGCCGCATTGATCCGGTGCCTCGCCGACTGCGGAGTCGATGGGACCGAGGCGGCCGCGTTGGCCAGGGACGCTCTGGCTGAAGCCGAAGGCGCCGGGTGCGGCCCGCGCGAGATGTACGGGCCGGCCGCCACCTACGCGCAGGAGCTTGCTCGCGCCTTCCGTGCGGCTCCCCCATCGGATACACACCTCGGGATCGGCCCCGTCGTGCTCCGCTTGAGCTCGGTGACGAAACGCTACGGCCGCAAGCCAGCCCTGCGCAGCGTCGACTTGTGCTTGCGAGCCGGCCAGATCGCCGCCGTCGTGGGGGCCAATGGCTCGGGGAAGTCCACCCTGCTGGACATCTGCGCGGGTCTCATCCGGCCTACACGGCTCGCACGTACGTCATCCGGATCCTGCCCGTCACCTGTTCGCCGAGAGTGCCGAGCGCATAGGTTTGGAATCCGGACAACGCCGCGGACGTCGTCAGCAAGGCGAGGAGAAGGAGAACCGAGGGGAGAATCCCGGTCGAGTTCTCCAACGCGGTGATCATGCTGGCGATGAGGGCGGGCTGCAGCAGACTGAGCGTGGACGCGGCGACTCCCAGCAGAATCGCTACGAGGAACCGCCTCCAATACGGACGGATCTGCCTGACCAGCAGGGAGAATTGGCCTCGATCGTCGCGCGCGCGGCCGCGCGGTTCAAAGTCCACGGTTCTTCCCACCCGCCACGACGGTCATAAGCGGCTTGAAGTTGTCCCTCAGCCCCTCCGGCTCGCCGATCGGCTCGCCGTCGACCGTGACCCAGGCATGCGCCCGGAAAGGCAGGAGGCAAACTCCCGTGTGCCATTCGGGCCAGGCGCCTGACATGCGCAGAAGCAGGGCGATCGCGATGGAGCGGTCGAGGCACCACCTGCCGGAGCAGCGGGTGCTGACGCTGACGACCGCACGGTGTGCGGCTATGGCTTCCTCGGCCCGAGCCGGGCGGGCCGCTCGGCTGATTCGGCGCAGCCGCCTCTCCAGCACGTCCGGTTTCCTCCGGGCGAGACGTCGTGCGTAGCCGACGGCTGCCAGCGCCAGGAGTCTGCGCCGAATGCCCAGGCGGGAGTCCGACCGGGGGACGACGACGAAGTCACTCATGGTCGATCGCCCCGATCCCCATGAGCTGGTCGAGAAGCCTGCGGACGTCGCCGTCGACGCGGTCAGCCGAATCGGGGTAGGCTGCAGCGAGCTCCTCGACGACGTCTCGGGGCAGGCCGCCGCCGGAGAGGCGATCGACCAGGAGGGCGCCGAGTTCGTTGAGCTGCCAGTATTCCCCCTTCGTCAGATCGAGGAGCACGCCTCCCCCTTCCGTCTGTGTGAATTTAAACTGTTGGCCCAACTTGTACGGCATTGTCATCCTTCTACGTTGTGAACGTTTCGCAGCCACATCTCCGCTCCAAGCGTGGCGTCGAGGAAGCGAAACGGCTGAGTGCTCGGGTGTACGGCGGTGAGGAATTCACGGAATGCCTCCGCGTCGATGAGTCCCTCTTCCTGGAGAAGAGACCCTTCCGCGAACTCCTTCACCATGGATCCGCGATTGCGGGCGAGCCCCGAATACGCTTCGGCGCTGTAATCTCCCTTGGATCTGCGGGAGAGGAGCTCACGGGGGAAATTCTCCGGAACGGCTGCCTGAAGCACGGGTTTGAACACTCCGTGCGACACGCGATCCTCCAACCGGGTCCTGAAGGCGAGGTCCACGACCGCATCGTCCAGGTAAGGGGCGTCGAAGGCGACGCCGTGCCGTTCGGCCACCTGTGACATGCGTCGGGTCAGGCGTCCGTCGGCGTTGACCAGCCGCAGCATCTCGAAGTCCACGGGGAGAACATCCGGCGATTGCTCGCCGAGGAGGTCAGCCGCCTCGCGTATGAGTTCGCCCGACTGGCTCACAGCCGCAGCCGTGGCCCAGGAAGGCGCCCGGGCTTCAGGCTCCCAGTACTGTTCGGGGCCGTTCGAATCCGGCTGGCGGAGTTGGCCGGCCATGTCCCTCAACCACACGGAGTGCGGCATCCTCCGGATCAGTGCGCGGACGGTCCGGGCGGTCTTCCAACGGGCGATCGCCTGCATGCCGCGCATCGGCCGGAATGCCCGAAGAGGATGCCTCCGGACGAGGGAGTACAGGTGAGTGAACGACGGCGAGAAGAGTTCGTCGCCGCCGAGCCCGGTGAGATGGATCGTCGCGCCTCGGTCATGGAGCCGTTCCGCCAGTGCCCGGGTGAATCCGAGCGTTCTGAGGGCGGGATACGGCGAACTCGGGTCGCCGTCCGAGATCGAATTCCATTCCGCGTACCAGGGGGCGGCGTCCGGCTCCATCCGGATGTGGTCGCCGGTGCCCGTCCTGCTCCGGGCGAGAGCAGCCCACTTCACGTCGTCATTCGTCGCATCGTAGGCGTCCTGCCGTACGGTGACCAGCTGTCGGGCATATCGATCCGCATAGAACGCGAGGGTCGTCGAGTCCAGTCCACCCGACAGATCGGAGCCGAGCACAGGAGTCGCCTCCGCACGCGCTCGGACGCCGGCTTCGAGAGCGGCCCGCAATCGGGGGGCGATATCCGTCAGCGGCTCTCGGTGCAACGGATAGCTCCATCGGAGTACGAGGGCTCCGCACCCGTCGGAATGCAACTCCAGGGCATCGGTGACCGGCACATGCTCCACGCCTTTCCACAGCGGCCGATCGGAGAGCGGCCAGGGGGCTCGAGGCGCCAGCAGGGTCGTCGCCAGCATTTCCCTTCGAATCGCGCGCTCTGCGATGCGCGCGAGGATCGACGCCTTGTTCGCCGCGACGACGATGCCGTCGACATCCGCGTAGAAGATCTCGTGAGTTGCCGCCAGCGTGCCGTGGACCCTGGTGGAGCCGTTAAACGCGACCGCTGTGATGTACGAGCCGGGAACTCTGTCGTAGAGGGCGTCGACGTCCCGAAATGACCGGATGGAGCGGACCGCACGGTCTAGAGCGTCGTCGCGGTTGCGACGGTCAGCGTCTTGCGGACGCTTATCTCCAGAGAATAGAAATCGACAAGAGTGGCGTACATCAACCCCTGGTTGGCAGTTCCGCGGAGGCGGCGTCCCTATCATCGGTTGGACTGGTACCACCGAGGAGGGCGGATGAAATCGCAGGAACGAATGGCGTTCACGGGAGAGGTAGGCGTCGTCGACCTCTGGAAATCGTTCGGCAAACGCACGATCCTCGCCGGAGCGACGCTGAGCGTTCGAGCAGGCGAATCCTTGGCGATAATGGGGCACAGCGGCTCCGGCAAGTCGACCCTTCTCCATCTCATCTCGGGAATCGACGTTCCGGATTCGGGGAGCGTCGTCTACGGGTCCGCCGGCGGCGACGTCGAGGTCTCGGCTCTGTCCGCACGGGAGCGGACCGGGATTCGCCGGCGTCACCTCGGTTTCGTCTTCCAAAGGGACATGCTTCTCCCCGACCTGACGGCGGGCGAGAACGTCGCCCTCTCATGCCTCCTCGACGGAATGACCAAGAAGGAGGCTTTGAAGGTCGCCATGGATCGCCTGACGAGCGTCGGCCTGTCAGCCTACAGCGGCCAGAGGCCGGGAGAGCTCTCCGGAGGGGAGGCCCAGCGCGTGGCCATCGCACGTGCCACGGCGACCGACCCGCAGATCATATTCGCCGACGAGCCGACGGCCTCCCTCGATTCCCTCACCGCTGAAGCCGTCGTGGAGGAACTGTTGCAGGCGACGACCGAACAGGGGCGGACGCTCATCATGGTCACTCACGATCCGGCTGTTGCCTCACGCTGCAACCACGTCGCCGAAATCCACGACGCCAGAATCCAGGGAAGGCCGAGCCAACGATGAACCCCCGCGCATTCGCCTGGCTTCTACGTCCGTCGAGGCAGAGCGCCATGGCCTCGGCGACTCCGGCTGCCACGTCCGCCGTCGCAGGATTCGTCAGCTTCACCATCGCGGGACTCGCATGGAAGCTTTGGCATTTGGGCGACCGGCACGAGGCCTACATGGTCCTCGCCGCCATGAGCCTGGCCTGCCTGCTCGTCCCAGTGACGGCCGTGAGCGCGGCCTCAGCGCGAATGCAGTCGAGGCAGCAGGAGGGCAAAGTCTCCACGCTGCGACTGCTCGGCATGTCTGCGGCCACATCCCGTCTGCTGGTGGTTTGCGAAGTCGCCATCCCCTCGTGCATCGGAGTCGCGATCGGCTGGTGCGGCTCCCTCCTCGTCGCACCGATCATGGACCTCATCTCCTTCGGAGAAGACGAGGGGACACCCCATCCAATCGATGTCCGACCCTCCTGGGAAGGAACGGCGGTCGTAGCGTCGGGTCTGGTCCTCGCGGCCATTCTCAGCGGGATACACCGCCTCAACCGCGCAGTGAACGCGCCGATGAGCGTCAGCGCGAGGGACAGGCCTCCGATCGTGAGGGGAACGCGAGTAGTTGTGGCGATCGTGGCGCTCACGGCATGCCTGAGCGCCATGCATCTGGCGAGCGCGAGCTGGGGAGTGGTGGTGATCGTACTGGTCCTTATCCTCGCCATGCTCGTTCTCATGTCCATATGGAATCTGCTGGGCCCGTACCTCGTCCGACGAAGGGGGAACCGCCTCCTGCTCAAAGACTACTCTCCCGCGGAACTCGTCACGGCGCGGGCGCTCTTGGAAGACCCCGCCGCCGCATGGCGCCAGGTCTCGCCGCTGGCGCTGATGAGCTTCCTCGTCGTCCCGGCGTGTTCGATACTGGGATTTCTCAACGCTGTGACCCGAGGACCGACACAGTTGACCCACCGAGAGCTGATCCTGTTCGACGACGTACGATGGGTTGTGCTTCTGGTGACCATTTCAGCCTTCATCCTCGTTGCGTGTTCAAGCGTCGTTTACCAGATAGCCGGGATCGCCGAACGACGCGACCTGTACCTCGCTCTCACCTACATGGGGGCGCCCGTTCGCCTCCTCAAGGATGCACACCTGAGACGCGTGATGGCGCCATTGGCCGTCTCCGTGGTAGGGCCGGCGGCGCTCGCCGTCGTCGCCCTGTTCCCGCTGGTGGCGATCTCAGTGGTGACGTCGCCTTGGTCCTTCGGGATCGCCCTTGCCTGTCTGGGAACGGGAACAGCCCTCGTCCGCTTGGGCGCCATCGTCACGGGACGCTATCTGCAGGCCATCGTCGCGAAGTGAAGCTCGCCGCACACGCAGCCGATTCCGCATCAAGGTAAAATCATTCCGTCGAGGATGCGACACTATCGCCTCACTATGATTACATCAACTGTTTCCCGTCTCCGGCGTCTTGCTTAAATTTGAGGAGGAAGCCATGTCACGGACGGGACGTACGAGTCAGATGCTTCATAGCTCACCACACAATTAAAGCAACCGATAGTCATATGTCAATATACTATAAAATATGGCGATCATAGCTTTCGGATTCTCAAATAGAGAAACTAACAAACGTTTTCCAAACAATTGAGGACACTATGTCAGGCAAAACTATCGAAGACGAAGAGAGCTGGCGGGACATCGCTCGTCGGATCTGGCCCGTCCGAGAATGGATGTCCCGGCACCCGAGGTCGGCTGACTGGCTCGCGGTCGTCACCTGCGTCTCAATCCAAGTCCTGTCCGTCAAGCTCTCAGGGAGGGAATTGAGCCTTCCGGCTCTTGGGATCAGCGCCGTGCTCTTCTGGAGGAGGAGACTCCCATTTGGAACGCTCATCGCCGCAGTCGCATTCAGCAGCGTCGTCTCATCCATCGACTTCACCGGTTTCCGCGATTTCCCGTTCGCTTTCGCGCTTTACGCCGTCGCCAGCCTTCAAGGGTATCGCCGGGGACTGTTCGGCTACGCCGTAGGGGTGCTTCTACCCGTGGGTACGGCACTCATGCAGTGCACGATCACGCAGGCGAGATACTCGCCCACGGTCTTCTCTCCCTTCGCTTTAGCCACCTTGGCCACCGGAACGGCCATCCGCGGCCATCGGCAGCGACATGCACTACTGGCTGAACTGTGGAAAGAGCGCATAGAGCACGCCAAGACCGCCGAACGCGCCAGGATCGCCGCCGACATGCACGATGTCGTGGCGCACTCACTTTCGACCATGATCGCCTTAGCCAATGGAGCAGCGTCGGCATGGTCGAAATATCCCGAACGATCGACGCGAGCCCTCCACAGCCTCTCGCAAGTCGGACGCACCGCCCTAGTGGACATGGGGCACATCCTTCGCCTCCTTCCCTGCGATGATAACGTTCGGCAGCGGTGACGCCGAAAAAAATGCAGGCAGAGAATCCCTGGAAGGCCTCGTGGAGGTCTTCCGCTCAGCCGGCCTCCCAGTGCAATTGACGGAACGCGGAAAACTACCGGCAAATAGACCCGAGCTGCAAACGACCGTCTTTCGGATCGTGCAGGAAGGTTTGACGAACGCCTTGCGCTACGCTCACGGCGCCCAGTACGTGGAAGTCGAGATCACAATCGAGAAGGGCCGGATCGACATCGCAATCACCGACGACGCACCCATTCATGACGTGACAAGGGTCGGCTCGGGTCGAGGCCTTCGCGGAATCTCCGCCCGCGCAGCGAAGTACGACGGCGGCAGCACGGCCGGCCCACGACCGGACGGAGGATGGCGGACGCACGCCTTCCTGGTCGTCGACGATAACGGAGGGACGGCAACGCACCGATGAAAGAAGCCATCCGTGTCGTCCTCGTCGACGACCAAGAACTATACCGCGAAGGCAATGCGCTCCTGCTCGACGCGACAGACGACACAGACGACATCGTGGTCGTCGGCGAGGCCGACACGGGCGAAGAAGCCCTTCACGCGATTACGGAAGCCAAACCCGACATCGTGCTCATGGATATCCGTATGCCCGGAATGGGAGGAATCGACGCCACTCGACGCATAGTGTCCGCCCACCCCGATATCAGGGTGATCGCCCTGACGATTTTCGACCTCGACGAATACGCCTTCGGCGCTTTGGACGCGGGCGCCAGTGCTTTCATTCTGAAAAGCAGCTCACCGGAAGCGCTCATCCGTACGGTGCGGATCGTCGCCAGCGGCGAAGCCGTGGTCGAGCCGCGCATCACCAGACAGCTGATCGACATGTATACCCGACGCATCATTCCAATGCCCGAAACGGATTCGGAAAAGGAGGAGCCCCGCCGAGACATCGACTCACTCAGCCCGCGTGAACGGGAGGTCTTCTACGCCATAGCCCAGGGACTGTCGAATCCCGAAATCTCTGATCGGTTCTTCCTCTCTCCGGCGACGGTCAAAACCTACGTCAATCGTATCTTCTCCAAGCTCAGTTTCCGCGATAGGGCACAGGCTATTATTTATGCTTATAGGAGCGGTTTGCATCATATCGATTCGTAATTCCATCGTTTTGCCGCTCTGAATTGCTTCTTCGATGCGAGAATACTCGCTTTCCGAATAGCGTCGAGACCGCTCCTTCCCGTAACGGGGAAAGTGCCCTTCGCCCTATTCGCCTCCCCGTTTCATCGTATAGCGGTGGGTGCGATCATCGTCGATGACGCCTCCGAAGCTCATGCCGTAGCCGAAGTCGTAGGCGTTGCCTTCCGTGTCGGCGTATGGCTCGTAGTCGAAGGGGAGATCCTCGCAGTGGGCCTCAACAGCCTCCATGTCTGTGGGAAGGGCCAACGGCAGCAGTCCCGACGGTGCGAACGCGCCTGTCAGGAGTTCCCATACGGCATCCTGCTCCACGCCGAAATCCACGATGATGGCATCGACGTACGGTTCGAACTCGGCGAGCACGGCGGGGTTGTGCATGCGAACCACCACGATGACGGGCTTCTCTTCCATGTCCGCCCGCGCCTGCAGAACCGCGTTGAGATCGGAGGCGTTGACGGCCCGATTGGTCTTGTCCCTGTAACCCCGGTCGGCGCTCTCGCGGAAATCCCCGGAGGCGATGGACCGTTGGCGAGCGGTCCGCGCCGTGTAGGGTCGGTACTGAAGGGTCAACGGCAGGTAGCCGTTGCCGCCCTTCTCCCGGTCGTCCACGGAGTAGGGGTTGGACAGAGGGCTCTCGATGAAGACGACGGCGACGTCGGCCTTCCGCGGATCGTGCGTCCGCCGCAGGGGACAGGAGTCGACACGGAGAGGGTCGACGTCATGCGCCGCCACCGGCGTGCGGAAAAAGGACAGCGAGTCCTCACGGTGAAGGGTCGGTACATACACCGTGGCGTCTGAGGTGAGCGGCAACGTCGGGTGCACGGCCGATTCCGAAACGTTCGCAGCACTGTCAGCGGATGGCGCTCTCGACCCCGCTACCCCGCTGACGCCGACCGGTCTGTTCTTCAGCAGGACGAGAGAGTCGCGCTGCGCGGCCTTCCCCGTGGAGGTGAAGTCGGCCCTGCCCACCGTGGCCGTCGAGCTCTCAGGGTCCAAGTAGGGGTTTTCGAACAGGCCGCACCGGAAGGACGTGCGCAGCAGTCTTGTGGCGCTCGCCTCGAATCGATCGCGGGCCATCCGCTGTCCGTCCCGCCGTGCCATGAGTCGGTAGGCCTCTAGGATCGGGCCGATGTCACTGTTGCCGCCGAATTGGTCTACCCCGTTGTCGATGGCGAGCAGGTGGCGTTCGGCGACGCTCATGTCCTCGACCCCGTAACAGCGTTTGCCGAACTCGCCGATCTCCGGGTCGGGGTCGGCGGTGACACCCCAGTCGGTGCACACGACGCCGTCATAGCCGCAATGGCCGCGCAGCAACCCGTGTATGAGGTAGCGGTTGTACGAGTTGCCTCGCGGAGTCTGGCCGTCCCGGCCGTCATTGCCGCCTTCGTACCCCCACGCGATCGAGTAGTAGGGCATGACGGCGGCCGCGCATCCTGTGGGACCGGGCAGGCGAAAGGCCCCTTCGGTGAAAGGCTGCAGGTGTTCGGCTTCGTTTCCCGCGGGGTAGACGGCGAATTTGCCGAAACCATAGTGAGCGTCTCGTCCGGCCTCCCCGCTGCCGCCGCCCGGCCAGTGTTTGACCATGACCGCTACCGAATGCCGACCCCAGCCAGGGTCGGTGCGCGAAACAGTTCCGGCCTCGCCGACGCATTCGCCACACGGGATTTGGCTCGTCTGCATGCCATCGCAGTAGGCGGCCGCATAGTCGGTGACGAGCCTGGAATGCGGACCCCAGGTGTCCTCCAGGCGCATCCAGCGCGGTTCGGTTCCCAAGTCGATTTGGGGCCCTAGAGCGGTGACGATGCCCAACGCCCTGTACTCGCGGGAGATTATAGAAGCGCATTCGCGCATGCGTTCCGGGTCGAACAGCGCCGCCATGCCCAGTCCCTCGGGCCAGCGGGAGACGCCACCGGCTCCGCCCTTGAACTCGGCCGACGCCTCGGCTGCACCGTTGCGCGGATCGGAGGATGCGTTGACTGGGATTCCGAGGGGAAGGGCCTCGCAGAACGCCTGCATCGCATTGTTCCAGCGGGCGGCGGTCGCCGCGTCCTGCAGATTCATGACAAGGACGTGGCGGACGCCGTCGGCGAGCATACGACGCTGTTGGTCGGTCAGATCCCAGGGGCGAGCGCCTGAGGCGTCGTAATCCTTGCCACCGTAGGTTCCGGGGAAGGGACCGTCCGGCAGGGCGGGAACCGTCTGGTGGGGAGAGTAGAGCATGAGTCCGGCTATCTGCTCGACGCTCAGCCGGCCGGCCAAGTCGGCGGCGCGAGTTGAGGCGTCCAATCGCCAGTCTTCATAGGGCAATAGTTCACCGGTACGGGCCAAGTCCTTGAAAATCCGACCCTCCACTTCGATGAGAGGGGCGCAGACCGTGACGATCTCCGGCCCCTCGCCGCCCGGCTGTGGTTGGCGGAGAAGAGCCGGCTCCCCCGACTGCTGGCATTCGTCTTCCCGTCGGGAACCGTGCATGGTCATCGCCTCGCTTCAGCCTCACTCCCTGCCGGGCGGACAACCGGCATCTGTCGTTCCCTATCCTCGCAAATTCGACGAAGGAGTGCGCCAGATCGCCACCTTGAGCCCGAAAACAGGTGAACGCATCGATGAGTTCCCCACCGGGAGGCACTCCCCTCCAGAACAGCCTTCACCGACGGGCCACATCCACCCTTGGGGTGGCTGACGGGACTCGAACCCGCGACCGCCTGGACCACAACCAGGAGCTCTACCAGCTGAGCTACAGCCACCGCGTGCACCGCCTTGTGAGCGGCAACGAGACGAGTTTAACGTCGCCGCGAGCGCGCCGCCGAATCGGTGTCCCGTGATGCCGGACACCTGCCCGGCGTTCTCGTGAGACTGCGTCGCGGTTCCGGCATCGCTGTATTTTCGGTCACAGTCAGTCGATTCGCCGTCGGCTCTCTGCGGCGGCGTCCGCGTGGATCCGCCGGAACGCAGCAAACGTCAGGACTCGCCCTCCTCCGCGCGGCGCGCTTCGCCGGAAGAGGACATTCGCGTGTTTTACAGCCAATGCGCATGTCCCGCGGTTAGTCTCGTGTCGCTTGCCTAAGTCGACGCATCCTGTGCAGTCGACGCATCTACGCATCATGAGGAGGAATTCATGAAAGCCCTACTGCTCGATGCCCCCGGTCCTCCCGAGACCCTCCGGCTCGGCGAGGCGCAGGCCCCTCACGCCGGCCCCGGGGAAATCGTCGTCCGCGTCAAAGCGTGTGGTTTGAACCCCGTCGACTATCGCGTCGCCCAGTCCGGCAACCCGGCGTGGACGTGGCCGCACATCCTCGGCCTGGATGTGGCCGGGGTCGTCGAAGAAGTGGGCCAGGACGTCAGCGGTTTCGTTCCCGGAGACAAGGTGGCCTATCACGGGGATCTCCGTAGGAACGGCGGGTACGCCGAGTTCGCCGTCACAGCAGCGGACACGGTCGCCCCGATGCCTCAGGGACTCAGCTTCGAGAGGGCCGCCGCACTTCCGTGTGCGGGCATGACCGCCTACCAGGCGATCAATCGTCGACTTCACCTGCACGCCGGAGACACCATACTCGTCACGGGGGGAGCGGGTGGCGTCGGAGGATTCGCCATTCAGCTCGCCCGCTCGCGCCAGGCGCGCGTCTTCACCACGGCCTCGCCCGCCAATCTCATGTACGTCGGCAGACTCGGAGCCGACATCGTCTTCGACTACCACACCGACGACGTCCCGACCAGCGTCCGCGAACTCACGAACGGCTACGGCGTGAACGGCGTGATCGACACCATCGGCCCGGATTCAGCTCGCGACAACCTTGAGCTCGTCGCCTACGGAGGAGGGCTCGTCGCCGTGGCCGGACGCCCGGAGACGAACCCCGTCCGGCCTTTCACGACGTCTCCGTCCGTGCACGAGATCTCGCTCGGGGCCGCACACGCCTATGGCAACCCGGCCGCCCGGAAAGACCTGGTCACCATGCTCACCGCCATTATGAGGCGTGTGGCCAACGGAACCCTCGACGCCATGCTCACCGAGACCGTGAGCCTGGCCGACGTCCCGGCGGCCCTGGCTCACCTGGCGACGCGGCACGCCCGCGGCAAGACTGTCTACGTGGCCGACTGACCGTCTCGCCGATCCTTCGTCAGCCCCGGCGGACGGGCGACCCAGCCGCGTCACCAGCCGACCCTCATGGCTATGGCGTCGGCGAACTTGGCGAGATGGCCGGGATCGGAAGAGAGGTAGAGCGAACCGTCGATCAGCGAGATCTCCATGACGTAGAACTCGTGCTGGTCTGCCGGTCCGCCGCGTACGATGTCGACTCGGTTGAACAAGGCGAGCTCGTCGCGCCCGTGTGTGTCGATGGTGAAGGAGTGGACGGCCTTGCGGATCTCCTCGCCCCAACGCCATTCGTTTTCGTTGGCGTCGGCCGAGCGCACCACCTCTTCGTGAAGCTCGTCTTCCGACCGGAAGCGCGGGTGGAGCATAGCCTCTTTCTCCACCCTGTATGCGGGCAGCCCATTGAGGTAGATGAGCGATATTTCACCTGAGCGATCGATTTCCTCAAGGTATCGCTGCACCATGACGGAACGGCCGCGCGAGAGCTCGTGCATCGCGTGGCGGATGGCCGCCCCGCGCGATGCCGGGTCCGTGGCAGTGTAGCGTCCGGTCCCCCGCCCTCCCGACGACACGGCGGGTTTGACGACGAAATCGCCGAAGGCCGGAAAGCGCGTGTGCACCTGATGCTTCGAATACTTGTGGTCGGGTTCGAGCCACGTCGTCGGAATGGTCGACAGACCGCGCCTGGCCAGCTCGGCCAGATAGTGCTTGTCCGAATTCCACGACATGAGACCCGCCTGGTTGAGCAGCCGGGGAACGGAACGCGCCCACGCCAGGAAAGCTTCGCGGTTGACCGCATAGTCGCGCACTGACCGCACGACGACGACCCCCGCCGCATTCCAGTCCACGGAAGGGTCGTTCCACACGGCGATACGGGGTTCGAGGCCTCTTTCCCGCAGCGCGTCGGGCAGTCCAGCCTCGTCGGGGTCGAGATCGGGCAGATCGGCGCAGGTGGCCAGAGTCACGAGTGGTGCAGACACGTCTTCAACTGTACCGGAACGGACCGAGGCGAGGCGGGCCTACGGCGGACCAGAGCGCTTCCCGCTTCGCCCGCGTTCGTCCGCCCGCCAAGGCATCGCCTCGGCGAAACCCTACAGCTCGTCGTCCGGGCTGGGTGCGGCCGGGGCCGAGGCGTCGGGGTCCCTCCCGGTCTGGACATCCAGAAAGCGGTGGACTTCGTCGACGATGCGCTGAGTTCTCCTCTCGATCACCGTCTGCGGATCCGATCCGAATAGCCTGACGTCGTCCGGAGTGAAGAAATGAGAGGCGAGCACTTCATCGATCTCGCGGTCGCGAATCGAGTCGTACACCATGGCCATCCAGTCTGCGATGTCGGGATCCTCGAAACCGAGGATCACACGGTTGCCCGTGGAATTGCGGTGTCGCTCATCGCAGTCATTCGAGGAGACGACCCGTCGAACGACGTCGTTGAGCGAGCCGATCTCTTCGACGCTCGCAGCTAGGTCGTTGAACTCAAGCCGCTTCCGCGTCTCGAGCGAACGAGGATGGCGCGCCCACATCGTGCAGAGGGCTATTCTGCTCGCCCCCTGATTGGTTCTGAAAACTTCCAGATCAGGAGTGGTGAAAGTGTTCTCGACTTTAACCGCATCCAGAAGCCTTTGAATCGACCCATGCTCATCGCCTTTGACAATGAGTTTGGTGAGCTTACGCACAGACGTATTGCTGGAGAGAGACAGCAGCACCGCATTCGCGGCGGCTCTCCAAAACCATCGGACGAGAAGCCTGCGAGTGCGTCTGTCCGGGTCGGGGAAAAGGGAAAAATACCTGTTGAGGATGAGTAGAAGGAACTGCTGCGGCAGGAACGTCATATGGGGAACCCCCACACGATCCTGAAGGAACTTGACAGTGGCGTGAAGGGAATCCTCCGTCCGGCGAAAACTCGTAGCCTCGTCCTCGTCCGGAAAGTCCGACAGTTTTCTCCTGTCGGGCGTGAACTCGTCGTTGGGGCTGCGAGTGAGGTCGGGATGCCTGCGCACGAGGAGCGCGGAATAGACCATGTCATCGGGCATCCGTCCGAACGTGGTGCTGGAGGCGAGGCTGTCGGCGATCGTGGTGACGTTGACGATCTCGGCGCCCGATCCGCTGGCGCCGTTGATGGCGTTGAAGACTTCGGACTTCTTCAAACGTTTGCCCGCATTGTTGATCCTGTCGAAGATCCGCCGGAGCTCGTCCTCGTCCGCCCGTTCGAGGACGGTGGTCGGCAATGCGAAGTCCCGCAACGCGGTCGTGACCGTTTGCAGGTGCTCCGCATACTGCTGTCCGTCAGGGTTCTCCTGGAACCACATGAAAAGCCGAGGGATGCTGAACAGAGTCGGAACCGGAACGGCCACCTGCCCGCGCGCATTGCGCAGGCTCGTGAAACGCTCGTGTTTGGGCAGGTAGACGACCGCGAACTGCGAATTCGCGTCGATCTCCTCGGCCACGGCGTTGACGAGGCTCGTGATGCGCTGTTGCCCGTCGACGACCCAGAGGGCGTCGTGCCTTTCGGGGGCGACGATGCCGAGTTCGCCGAAGCGCACGTTCCCCGCGGGCGCCTCGCGCCTCCACAGAAGCGCATTGCCCACCGGATAGCCGCGCCGGATACTGTCGAAGAGATCGAAGATGTCCTTCTGCCCCCACCGGAAAGAACGCTGAAACTCAGGGATGCGGAGCGCGCCTTCCCTCGCATAGTCGACGAGGTCGCTGATCGTAAAGGTCTGTGCACGCGACTTGGCCTTGGCAACTGTCATGAGCCCAGAATACCCACCGGACTTCGACTCGATACAGACCATCCACGCGAAGAGGCCTCCGATACCTCGGAGGCCTCAGCCAGTACACCGCCTGGGACTCGAACCCAGAACCCACTGATTAAGAGTCAGTTGCTCTACCAATTGAGCTAGCGATGCGAACGCATTGAGTTTACCGCCGTCGACGCCTCCGCGCAAGTCGGAGCCGCCGGCCCCGAATGTGCCCTCACGCACAGGAAATGACGAGCCCGCCGGGGACCCCGGATCGCCGTCCTCGGCGGGCTTCGCGATCGTTGCGACGAGCACGGCGTCCCTCGCCTCACCGACGACTCCGGCAACGCGTGACCCCACGGATGTGGCACTCTTGTTGAGTGACTTCCTCCGTTCCCGCTGAGACTTCCGCCGCTCCCTCTCCTCTGAACGCCGCCCTCGACCGCATGGAGGACGCACACGGCCTGACTCCACCGGATGAAGCGATCTATGAGGAATTCGCCTCCTGGGCCGAATCGACCGGTCGACCTCTCTACCCTCATCAGGAAGAAGCCCTCCTCGCAGCCGTCGAAGGCGAGCACATCATAGTCTCCACTCCCACGGGCTCGGGCAAGTCGATGGTGGCCCTGGCGGCGATCTTCACCGCACTGGCGGAAGGCCGCACCGCCTATTACACGGCCCCGCTCAAAGCGCTCGTCTCGGAGAAGTTCTTCGAACTCATCGCGACCTTCGGCGCGCACAATGTCGGAATGATCACCGGCGACACATCGATCAACGCATCGGCACCCATCGTCTGCGCGACGGCGGAAATCGTCGCGAACATGGCGTTGCGCCAGGGCGAGGACGCCGACGTCGGCGTCCTCGTCGCCGACGAGTTCCACTTCTACGGCGATCCCCAACGCGGCTGGGCATGGCAGATACCGCTTCTCGAGCTCACCTCGACCCAGCATGTGCTCCTCTCCGCAACCCTCGGCGACACGGCATTCCTCGCCGAAGACATGAAACGCCGCACCGGCCGCAGCGTGACCACCGTCGACGACGCCGAACGCCCCGTCCCCTTGAACTTCTCCTACTCACGCGAACCTCTGGGCGAAGTCGTCAACGAACTCGTCCACACACACCGGGCACCCGTCTACGTCGTCCACTTCTCCCAACGCGAAGCGGTAGCCCAGGCCCAGGCGCTCCTGCCGATCAACCTCCTCGCGAAAGAGCAGAGGAATAAGATCGCGGCGGCGATCGGCAACTTCCGATTCGGACCCGGATTCGGCAAGACCCTCTCCAAACTCCTGCGCGCCGGAATCGGCGTGCACCACGCAGGGCTCCTCCCCCGCTATCGACGGCTCGTCGAACGACTCACCCAGATGGGGCTCCTACAGGTCGTCTGCGGAACGGACACACTGGGCGTCGGCATCAACGTGCCGATCCGCACCGTACTCCTCACATCCCTGTCGAAATTCGACGGCGCGCGCTCGCGGCATCTGTCCGCCCGGGAATTCCACCAGATCGCGGGGCGCGCGGGACGCGCCGGTTTCGACACCCGAGGCGACGTCATCGTTCAGGCGCCCGAGTACGAGATCGAAAACGCGAAGGCCCTCGAGAAGGCCGCGAACGACCCGAAGAAACTGAAGAAGATCGTCAAGAAGAAGGCGCCCGAGGGCGTCGTGCTGTGGTCGGACAAGACCTTCGCGCATCTTCAGAGAGCCCAGCCGGAGACGTTGGTCTCGCACATGCGGGTGAGCCATGCGATGCTTCTCAACGTCCTTCAGAGGCCGGGCGACGCCGTCGCAGCCGCCATCCGCCTCCTAACCGACAACCACGAGCCCGCCACACCGTCCAATCCGCTCCTTCGCAAGGCGGTGGAGATATACGAGACCCTTCGGTCCGCGGGCATCCTCGTCCACCACGGCCGTCGGTGGCAGGACGCTCACCCGGGAGAGTCCGCCATTGCATTCGCCCGCGAAGTCCCCGGCGACTTCGCGCTCAACTCGCCGCTCGCGCCCTTCGCGCTGGCGGGTCTCGATCTGTTGGACCGCGAATCGCAGGACTATGCGCTGGACGTCGTCAGCGTCGTCGAATCCGTCCAGGAGAATCCCATGCAGGTCCTCTATGCACAGGAGCGGGAGGCCCGCGGCGAGGCCATCGGGAAGATGAAGGCCGCGGGGATCGGGTACGAGGAGCGAATGGCCGAGGCCGACCGGATCACGTGGCCTCAGCCTCTCGGCGAACTGTTGCACGGGGCGCTGGACGTCTACCGGCAGACGAATCCCTGGGTCGACGGCTACGAGCTCACTGCGAAGTCCATCGTGCGAGAGATGATCGAGCATGCGGAGACTTTCTCCGAGTTCGTCTCGCGTCTCGACCTCGCCCGCAGCGAGGGGGTCCTGTTGCGCTATCTCACCGACGTCTACAAGGCGCTCCGGCAGACAGTTCCCCTCGAGGCGCGCACAGACGAAGTCGACGACATCACAGTCTGGCTCGGCTCGCTCATCCGTTCCGTCGATTCCTCGCTGATCGACGAATGGGAGGCCCTCGCGGAGGGGAGAGCCACGGCCCAGCAAGCCGAAGGCCCCGCTGCGGACGCGGAGTCCAGATTCGACGAAGTCGCCTACGGCGTCGCAGAAGGCGGCACGGCGGCTTTGACCCACAATCGACATGCCTTCAGGGTTGCGGTCCGCAACGCGGCCTTCCGACGAGTCGAAGCCGTCCAGTTCGAGGACGGCGAGACCCTCGACCGTCTGGACGGCGACCCATCGTGGTCTCCGGGAACAGCACCGGACGGCACCGCTTACCCGCAGGGGCCGACCTGGGACGGCGAGGCCTGGCTAGAAGCGACCGACCCGTTTTACGACGAATACGAGGCGATCGGCATCGGCTCCCAGGCGCGTGGAGCGGATTTCTTCCGTATCCGAGAACGGGCCGAAGCGGCCGATCTCATCGAAGTGGGCGTTCCCGGCGACGTGGCGGAAGCGCTCATGGACGGAAGAGAACCCGGCCGCCTATGGGTCGTCACACAGGTCTTCGATGACGGCGTAGGCGACGGCGACTGGGGTTTCCACGCTTTCGTGGACCTCGACGAATGCGACGAGGCGGGCGCGGTGCGTCTGCGGGTCGTTCGCGTCGGGAAACTCTGGAGTTGACCTGACGCGGCTACACTGCAATTGTCACTGCCGGCATACGAGGTCGAGATGAGCAACGAACCAGACAACCCGAAGGGAATGGCACAGCGCGGACGAGTCGAGACGAACGGCGTCAACTGGTCGGGGCAGGAAACCAGCTTCGACGGAGTGCTCCGCCCGGATGTGACCGAGATCGCCACGCGCTTCACTCGAATTCGCGAGAGCGTGGCGGCCGCTTCGATCGCCTCGGGGCGTGCCGAGGACGCCGTCGCCATTCTCTTGGCCGCGAAGTTCCAAGAGCCGGAACGCGTGGCAGCGGCGCTGCGAGCCGGTGCGTCCAGGATCGGCCACAACTACATCCAACAGCTCACACAGAGTGAGTCCGAATTGAGATCCTCGGGGGCGCCGTCCCACCGAGTGCACGTGATCGGCCACGTCCAGGCCAACAAGGCCGGCAAGGCGCTGCGCGCGGCCGATTGCGTGGAGACGGTCGACTCCTTCGAGCTGGCTTCTCGTCTCAACCGCATTCAGGAGGGGCGCATCTCGTCGGGCGAATGCGACCGGTGGGGGGATCCGGTCGGTCGTTTCGATGTCATGATCCAGGTCAACTCCGCCGGATCGGAATCCCAGTATGGAGCCCCGCCGGAGGCGGTCGTGGACTTGGCGGGGGAGATCGCAGAGCTGCCCAATCTACGTCTGACGGGGCTCATGCTCATCGGCGCGAATACGGATGACGTCACGGCTGTCGCAGCTTCGCATGCGCGCGTGCGCGAGCTGTGCGACGCCATTAGGGCGGCCGGGGTGAGTTCTTGCACAGAATTGTCGATGGGCATGACGAACGACATGGAGATAGCCGTCAAGGAGGGCTCCACCCAGGTGCGAGTGGGCACGGCGGTGTTCGGCCCTCGCCCATTCCTTCGGACATCTACGCGATAAACCTCCGGGTCCGACGGCGCCGCACGGCCTCCTGTGAAGGACGCCCTGTGAAGGACGTCTAGCGCGCCGACCATAGCCTCGCCGTTCTGCCGGGTCCGGCCCCCAAGGCGCCGGCGTCTGCGCACGTCGTTGCCATCGCCGCCTCGCACCAAGAACGCTGACCGCTCCGGCTCCAAGAAGCTCGGATAACTCCAACCAGCGCTGAGTCCCGAGACTCCCCTGAGGCCCTCAGGGGTTCTCAGTTCCTCGGCATTCCCCTTCGCGCACGATGCTCCGCTCCCGCAGCGAGTTCGCCATCGCCGCGGCCAAGTGCGTCGGCGTATGCGCGAACTCCCACGATTCTCCTCTGGGCACTCCTCACTCCGCGAGCTCCGGTGTCAAGCCGGAACAGCTGCGACCGCCATGAGCTCGTCTCGACCGTCATCCCAGCTCAAGACGGCGCAGTGAGCCTCCCGGCAAGACCGGCCGCAACCTTCCGAACGCGGCGATGCCACCGGCAAAGGCGGGAACCGATCGAAGCCCGGCTGCCCGAATCCACAGGTTCCTCTGCGTATCCGAGGCCGCCTCATGCCAAGCGGTACAGCCAACCGTGCGTGTCTTCAACCGTTCCGAGCTGAATACCCGTCAAGTGGTCGTATATCGCTTTGGTCGTTTCGTGTCCCGGAAGATCGACGTGGAAATCCCGACTCGAAAGCGACCCGATGGATGTGACGACGGCGGCAGTCCCGCATGCGAACATCTCGGTCACCGCACCGCTGTCGATTCCCGCTAGAACGTCCGCAATGGGCAGAGTCTCCTCCCTGACGTCGCGTCCTTCGTCCCGCAAGAGCTGAAGGATGGAGGAACGGGTGCATCCCGCGAGGATGTTGCCCGTCAACCGAGGCGTGCGGATCGATCCATCCGACATGACCACGAAGACGTTCATGCCGCCGAGTTCGTCGATATCGGTCCCCATCGTCGCGTCGAGGAACATGACTTCGTCATACCCCGCGTCGTGAGCGACCGTCTTCGGCAGCAACGAGGATGCATAGTTGCCGCCGGTCTTGGCGTCGCCCATGCCTCCCGTTCCGGCACGGTGGAACTCCCGTTCGACCCACACGTCGATGGGCTGGAATCCATTCGCGAAATAGGCTCCGGATGGGGAGGCGACGACCATGTATTCGTAGCGATGCGAGGCCCGCACACCCAGAAAGGCTTCGGATGCGAATATGAAGGGACGGAGGTAGAGGGACGACCCCGGCGCATCGGGCACCCATGCGGCGTCCTGACGGACGAGATTGACGATCGATCCGATGAAGGCTTCATGCTCGAACTCGGGAATGGCCAGGCGGCGGCTCGAATGGTTGAGTCGCGCTGCGTTGTAGGTGGGCCGGAACGTCCAGATGGAGCCGTCGGCGTGCCGATAGGCCTTCAGACCTTCGAAGACCTCTTGCCCGTAATGGAGAACCGCGCCAGCCGGACTCATGGCAATAGCTTCGTACGGTTCGATCCTAAAATCATGCCATCCCCGCTCGGCAGTCCATGTCGCATGGGCCATGTGGTCGGAGAACCGTTTGCCGAAGCCGAGATCGACGAGAGCCGCGCTGCGCTCTGCCTGGCTCGTCGAATGCGGATTGGGAACGATTTCCCAGGAGCCGAGCAATTCGTCGGCGAGTGGAACCTTTCCCATGGAGGCGAGTTCTAGATTCGTATACGTCATTGTGTCACTTCTTTTCTTTCTTGACGATAGACCGATTGTAGCCGGAGGACGTGCCGAGGCATCGCCCGCCCAAGGGTTGAAGACCGCCTGCTTCCCGGTCGGGTAGTCAGCCTCGGAGACGGGCTGCGATGTCGTCGCCTATCTGCGGAGTTGAACGCACAAGAGGGTTTCCTGAAGCCGCTGCCTCCGCCCGCACCGCCATATCGGCCTCGATTGCTGTCTCGATGGCACGTGCGGGGCCGGGATGCCCCAAATGGTCGAGAAGCAAAGCCGCGGAGGATATCGCCGCGGTGGGATCGGCCTTATGCCGTCCGGCGATGTCCGGAGCCGACCCGTGGACAGGCTCGAACATCGACGGGTAGGAGCCTTCGGGATTGATATTGCCCGAGGCCGCCAGGCCGATGCCGCCCGTCACTGCGCCGGCTTCGTCGGTGAGAATGTCACCGAAAAGGTTGTCGGTTACAAGCACGTCGAATCGTCCGGGATCGGTGAGCAGGAATATCGTGGCGGCGTCCACGTGGAGATAGTCGACCGCGACATCGGGGTATTCGGCGCCCACTTCTTGGACGATCCTTCGCCACAAGCCTCCCGCATTGACAAGGACGTTGTGTTTGTGAACGTATGTCAGCTTTTTGCGAGAACGTGACACGGCTTTCGAAAAAGCGTAGCGGACCACTCGTTCCACTCCGTAAGCGGTGTTGACGGAAACCTCTGTGGCGACTTCGTGAGGAGTTCCCTGCCGCATGACCCCCCCGTTGCCGCAGTACAACCCTTCGGTCCCCTCTCTCACGACGAGGAAGTCGATCGCGCCGGGGGCTGCGAGCGGAGTCGGAACACCCGGATAGTGCCTGCTGGGTCTGAGATTGACATAGTGGTCCAAGGCGAAGCGGAGTTTGAGGAGCAGACCTCTTTCCAACAGTCCGGAGGGAACTGACGGATCGCCTACCGCTCCGAGGAGGATTGCGTCATGTCGCTTGATCTCTTCGAGCTCGGCGTCAGGGAGGATCTCGCCCGTCCTGTGGTAGCGTTCAGTGCCAAGTTCGTAGCGGGTAAACTGAATATGTAATCTTTCATTTCCGATTGTGTCGCATAATGCTACAGCAGACTCTAAGACTTTACAAGCCTCGCGGACGACTTCAGGACCGATGCCGTCACCCGGAATCACCGCGATGTCGATGGTGCGAGTCATGGATTCCATGATAGCGAGTACCGGAAACCCGTGACTGTCGTCTCGGCATTTGGTCATTTTCGTCGAATGCAAAAGAAAACGAAAAGATTATTCAATACATACTAAGTGTTTTGTCGTGTTATATTATTAAATATTTAAATACAGTATCGTGAATCGACTTTAAACATTTAAACGTAATGTACAATATATAAAATAAATCCTTTCAATAAAATTGAACTGCGTTAGTCAATATAGTTTTCCACATATTTCATTTCATGAGTGATATTCATTCCTAGGGACTCATCGTTCTTATCGTCCAAAAGACTCTTGACCGCGAAAAATCCCCCGACAATAAGCCCTGTGACGATGAGAAGGATGAGGATCACGCCTATCGGCCTTGTAAAGAAGCCTTTTTTCTTAGGCCTCTGATCCGACTGCCCCGATCCCGCATCCGCGAAGGGTTGCCCGCCGAGCACCGGCGGAAGAGCGGCCGACGCCGGCATAGCCTGGTATTGGGGCATGGCCTGGTACTGCGGCATCGCCGCCGAGGGGGCCGACGGTGCAGTGCCGTCAATCGCTGGTCCGAGAGTACCGGTTTCTCCAACAGGCCTTGGATTCGCGCCGATCGGACCGGGAACGTCGCCGACCGGATACCCTCCAGGACTACCGGCATTCCACGACTGACCATGCTCGGCGTCTGACAGCCCGTCGGGCGGCTGTTCATTGAAATAGGCCGAGTAGGACGAGAAGACTTCGGCTGCTCTCGAGGCGGAGAAGACCGTCTCGTCGGACGATGCGGCATTTCCGGACTCGGCAGCCTGCAAATGCCGCTTATCCTCGTCGTCAAGCCAGAAATTCCATCCCTCCGGAGCCGGCCCCCAGGCGGGGTCCGGTCGCCACGACGGGTCGGGAACCCATCCTTCGGGCGGAGCCGGCCAATTGGGCGGCGGATTGAAGCGCCTGACCATGTGCAACTCTCCTTACAGTATAGTGTATGTTGCGACAGCACTGGCATTCTATCTCTGCACAACCGCCTTGCCACAAATACAACACCGCTCCGCAGTAGATCCACCGGCGAGGAGTGAGAAGAAGAGATCGGCTCAGGACTGCCCGAGGAAGATGGCCAGCCATCCTAAGGCCAGAGTTGAGGCGATTGCCGTGGCCAGCATAAGGATTCCGCCCGGCCTCATGAGGAACTCGCGTCTTCGCGCCGGCCAAAGGGTACGCGGATGCGTGGAGACCTGCGCTATGCGCTGACCACTCGCGTGAGAGCGACGTCGAGAAGTATGCCGTATATCATATTCAGACTGCCGTGATGCAGGATAACCGGCCGACACGGTGTCGATAGGCCTGGCTGGAGCGGGGTATGCGTTGGCAGCGCGATACGTCGATGCCCCTGAATACCAGGAGGCGGCAATCCTGGCATCGTCCCGAGAACCGGCGGACGGCGAAAGCCGAGACTCCCGAGGCTCCGGTTTGGAAGCCCTCTCATGGACGGCATCGGCTCGCCGCGAATCCCCACCTCCTTCGGAGGAAGAGGGACTGTACGTCATTCCTCGCCAATAAGCGGTTTCATCCGACCAAATCCCTGAAGAGCTGTCCCGATGACGGGACACATCGGAACGTTGGGGCATGTCTCGATTCTCCTTCGCGTTCGCTATATGTACTGTGATCCGATTTGCTGGTCCAATTCTGACACCGGCTCGACGGAAAATTAACCATCGGATGACGGGTAATGGTCCACAGGGGAACCGGTACCCGTCCTACGTCGACAATCCAAGGCAGGGAGTGTGAATGCAACGGTCCTGTATCTGTCTCAGGCCCGGAGATCAAACCTCGGATCGGCCGACCATCGTTCACGGCTGTCTGTCTCGTCCCCGGAGGTCAGTCTCGCCGGAGCGCCCTCTCAGCGGAGTTCCGATAACGGCGCCGGCGAGCGGCGATCGACCAGGATTCCTTCGGAGGCGGCACCGCTCCGGGAAGCCTTTCCACTCCTGCGGAGGGAACAGATGGAGCCTGCATGACCAAAAGCCCTTCGACATCGACGGGAATGCGTTCATGGCCGAGAGACAGGATTGCGAATCTCTGTTCGGACTTGACCGGGTAGACGAGCAACGCCCTTCCCTGCCCGATGTTGGCCTGGATCAATTCCCAGACCTGCTCTCGCACCCGCGTGGAGAGGTGCCCGACGTACACCCCTGCGGACACCTCGAGCATCCATCGTGTGAGGGCCCCGCGCAGTCCTGCGGGTGCCGCCGACAGGACGATGACTACCACGGGGGATCCCCTCCCTCGGAGGCCTCCATGGCGAAGGCGTGATTGGTCCCTCCAGCGACGATTTTGCGTTGATAGTCCCACAGAGAGACGACGTTGACGCTCAGGTCCTCCGACTCATCGACTTCCAGGAGTCTTTGGATGTCGCGCACGCAGCGTTCGATGACTTTGAATTCGAACACCCTGTCGCGGACGCGCCGTCGCGTCGTTCCGGTTATGTCCTCCATGCCCTCACTGATCACGTCGAAGGCCACGGGTATGGTCACATCGGCTTTGTACAGATCGGCCATGTCGTAGACGAAAGACCTCTCATGGCCGGTGTGGACGAAACCCAGCCCCGGCGAGCACCCCAGTGAGACGATGACGGCGTGAACGACGCCATACAGCGCGGCGTGCGCGGCGGACAGAGCCTGGTTGACGGGGTCTGACGAGTCGAAGTCGTCCGGCTGGTATTCGCGCCTCTGCCATGGCACTCCGGTACGGCGGGAATTCTCACGGTATACGGCTCGGACTCTCGCGCCCTCTCTGCCACGCAGTTGCTGCATGGTGAGTCCGGTCACGTCCTCGCCCGCGAAACGCATGAGGTACATTTGGCGTGCCACACCCAAACGCTTCTGGGGCGAAGAGACACGAGCGGCTTGTTCGACCAGCAGCCGGGTCGACGTGGCCAGAGAGCGTCCATGGGCGTAGTAGCGCACCCCGCGTTCGCCCACCCACACAGCGGTGGTGCCGCACTCTCCGAGCAGCATCATAGCCTGGTGGCTTATGGATGTCCCCGGCCCTAAGAAGACAGCGAGCAGGGACGCCGCGGGAACGCGCATCATCCCCTGTTCGTTGCGCGCCGTCAACGCACCGTCCTCGCGATGGACGACGCAGTGCTCGAGGTACAGGAAGGACATACGGTCCGCGGCTCTGGGAAGCGCAGTCACAGGGACGGGAAGCAGGCGCGCCATCGAAGTTACGCACCTTCAGGATCGCTTGGGCCGGGCCAGGGTCATGAGACCACAGCCATACGCTTTCGAGGGCCCCAGTCCGCCGACGAGCATTCTCTTGAACGGCTCGGCGTCGTCGATACGGAGCACGCCTTCGTATACGACTCGGCTGATGGTCACTCTGTCCCGACGCTGCCCATCGCGACGGTTGCGATAGAAGACGGGTCTGTCCCTTCGGACGATCAGCACAGAGGAAGCGTCCAGCGGGGAAGAGCCATCGGAGTCTTCTGCCGTCCCGTCACGCTCGGCATCGGCGCCCGCAATCGAGAACCCGTATTTGCCGGTCCTCTCGAGAAGCCACTTCCTTTGGTGCTCGACAGTGACGTGTCCGTATCTTTTACCGCGAGTACCGGGCTTACCAGGAACCGAGTGAATGGGATTGGCCGACAAACGGAATGCCCAGTGCTGGCCGTTCGACAGCTTGTCGAGGAACCCCTCATAGTCCAATGTGCGGGCCGTGTCGCTGAGGCCTGCCTCGGATTCCAGCTGTGTCAGTTCCGGGGGTCTCGGGGAGAGGATGTACAGGGACACGCCAAAGCTCCCCGAATCCACGCGCCACAGCACGCGCCCAGGGGGAAAGCCGTCAGTGGCATCTGACTGCCCCGATTCGCCGCCGGGCTGGCACGCTTTCATCACGACAGCGTGCATAACCTGGGGCGAGCTCAGGAGTTTTCGAGCAAATCTTCTGTGCAGGTCGAGTTCGATTTTCGTCAAGTGCATCGGTCACCTCGTCAATCTTCCAGTTCGGCCATCGGATCGTGGTGATCGACCCCGCGCATACCGCCCAGGCAAATCCTATGACGTTCGATGTCGCGGAAGGAGTACTCGCGATGTCGAGGGTCGAAGGAAAGGGGCACGTCCCGGCTTCCGCGCACGTCATCGGAATGCTCTCCGTCCCGCACGGCTTCCTTGTCGATGAGGATCTCCGCATGGAAATCCCAGCCGTTACGACGTTGAAACCGCTCCGAAGCCAGCCAAGGCTCCTCTTTCAGGGCCTCAAGCAACGGTGCCTCACGCAATCCCAGAGACACCGGAAGCGCAGGCGGACACGATCGCCGTCCGAGATAAAGCGGAAACGCCGGATAGCGCACCGCTCGATCGAGCGTCTCGAGCATCGATCTCTCCCCTCCGATTCCGGCCAAGAAGACGGCGTCGGACAGGTAGTACCGGTCAGACAGCGGCATCGACTTCTTCCCGTCCAGCGTATGAGCAGTGTGGAAATCGCAGATGACCGTACCCGGCTGGTCTTTGCGCACTCCGAAACGCAGAGTCAGCAAGTCCTCGACGGGGTCGGTTCGGCGTCGGCCGACAGCCGCCGCCAGCATTCCGAGGATGCCGCTCTTGGTCGGCGCCAATTCGGTGGCGCGAATGGAGAATTTCGATTTGACGCCCCAGGCCTGCAGGGGACCTGCCAGGCGCAGAAGCAGGACGGTCATCACTCGGACTCCGCGCCGGGCAAGCGGCGAGCGACGACCTCGCGCACTCTGCCGTCCAAATCGGCGAAGGAGATGCGTTCGCCTAGCGATTCGACGGCTTCGGGGCTCTCCATGCTCACAGCGAATCCGTGCAGAGGCTTGAATCCATATGTCTCTTCGAGCTTTCTCTCGTGGTCGGCCAGCTGTCTAACCGACCGCGTGACATAGCCTTCAGTGAGATCTTGGGCAATGGGCTTCTCGAAAGCGCCGACGAACGAGACCGGTTGATCCTCACGGATGTGAATGACGACGGTGTCTGGCAGCGTGCGGTTGGCGAATGTATTCTGCTTACCTGTCGGCATAGATCTAATGAAGCTTTTAATAAAAGCAGTCAAAGCACGCAACGTCGCCTCATTATTTCCTAAATTCTCCAAAAGCATACCTATATTTATCGTTGCGTATCGATAAATCGTCGCCGATGAGAATTCAACGGTGCCCATCATTCCCGCCCCTGCGTCTTCCTTCTCCTCGGATCGGGCTTTCTCGTCATCCACGGCGGTGTAGAAATCGAATTCGTTTTCGGCGGCGTGGGTGGAGATGGCGTGGGCGACCTGGCATGCGGCATCGACGTTGAGATCGGCGTCGTCGGCGACCATCCTGCCGAAGAGGGCGACGTCGATGGAATTGCCGGACTTGAAAATCGCCTTGACGGCTTTCTTGTCGAGCGCCTTGCCCGAACGGTTACTGGCTATGGCCAATTCCGCGAGCATGGCGATCTGTCTGTGCGAGAGGAAGATCAGATAACCGGATTCCTGAGACTTAAGGGACTCTTCCCCATTCTTCGCCCGTGAATCGACGAGCTTGATCTTGGTGGCTTGGAAGACTTGCTCCGCCAATTTCCGGGCCTGGTCGGAGAGGTCTTCTGCCTGCCTGGCGATCTCTTTCGCGAGAACCTCGACCACCCGCTTGGTGCGTGTGCCCAGCTCGGAGGCATCCAAATAATCGGTGAAGTCATGACGGGTCGCACGCTTCCATGATTGGCTGGATATGCGTAAACGCTGTACACCCCCGTAGATGGCTGACTTAGGGGAGCCAGAATCGTCTCTGTTGACACAGCTGGGCGGAAGATCTTGAACAATGTGAATGTCAACATATGTATTCATTATTTTATTCCTTTGTATTTGTCAAACTGTTGTGTAGTGAGTTTTCCGAGCAGATGTCTTCTGCTGTGGAATCGGTCTCGCTGGACTCGCCATCTGTCGAAGAAAAATCGTAGTACTGGCGTGACCAATGCCGTCGCACCGCCTTCGCCCCTCCAGGACGCTGGAAGCAAACGATGTCGTCGACCAGCATGCCATAGTCCAAGGGTATTTCCTTGGCGCGCAACAGCGAAACGAACGATCGAAGATGACGACGCAATTCCCTCGGAGTCGAGGACATTACCAGAGCATCGAAACGGGCACGAGCCGATGGGTTTTCATCTTCGCCGTACCCTACGACGCTGTGGGCCGCATGTCCGAGCCCCTCCCCTGGTCGATGCATAGGCTTGGTTCGGGATTGTTGATGGGCCGCGTAGAGAGTCATTGCGACGTGCACTGCGAACTCCTCACGTGTGGGCTCGTCCGGCGCATTGTCGGAAACGTCCACCTGAGTGAGATCCCAGATCTCCACACGCTCGCCGGGACCCGCGGTAAGGCCGCGACGCAGGTTGGCCAAGTCCGCCCGGGCCCGAGCATGTTTCCGAGAATCCTCGGAAAGATACCTTTTCTGTAAACATAAGATGTCAGAATTCACCTTATTCCCTATCGAACTTAAATTACGTCGTTTTTTCTTATATAAATACTTTTCATCTTTTATTATTTCATCTACTGTGTTCATTATTGATCTTTCTCTTTCGTTTGTTTGGAAAGGATAGATTTAGGAAGAACTCTGTTTAGTGCGGTGTCGAACCATTTCATCGCGAGGCCGACATCGACGCGACTCCTCCCTTCACCGCGCCCGGCATAGGCTGCCGGAGGAGCCGAATCCACCAAGTTCTCCTTCTGCCTGCGCGCCTCGCTCCAAAGCCGGTTCCGCCAATCGCCTCGGGCCGTCTCGGGCTCGATGCCGTCCAAGGATGCCAGCCACCGAGGGAACCCCTCGTCAATGGCCAAATAGAAGGCGACTCCGGCTTTCTCCCTGGCGGAGGATATGTGTTCGGAATCGCCCCCTCGGGCGCGAATGAGGTCACCGCCCAGTTGCCGCACCACTTTGGCGACTTCCTCCGTCTTCTCCATCGCATCACGGACAAGCGTCACAAGCCGCTTATTGTCCGGCGCCAACAAACCAGCTGGAAGGTTGAGGACATCGTCGAAGTGCTCGCTGACCACTGCCTCTTGAGCCCCGTACTCAATGCCGACGGCGTGAACCGGAATGACGCCTCGGTGGGAGACGATCTCTTGTGCGAGAAGCTTTTCGTAAAAAGAAATGACTCCTGGAATTCTATATCGGGTGAATTCTCCTTTGCCCTTGATCTTTAACTTCGGAATGAGTTGAGGGATGAGGCTGGATAACCCCCTCCACATGGCACGATCTTTGTCATGTTTACGCGGCATGAAAACGATCTCTTTGAATTTTTTAGTTTGAGGCTCCGAATATCGCCATGCACTCATGGGCTCCACGAGATAGCGATTCTGTGGCGTCGCTTTGTCGCCGTTGCCGAGGAACAGCCCCGTAACGCCCTTTTCGTCTCCGTGAAGCAAGGCGCGGCGAGTCTGCCACGTGTAGCATGAGACGGGTCCGATCGGTTCGAGGTCCATGGAACCCGCTGGGCCATCAGGCTTCTTCTCCCATGGCGGTAGGTCGGCTTCGTGTTCGACTTCGGCAAGATCGGCAAGGCTCTCGGTGACTACCGTATTGAGCAGGATCGTCTCAGCCAGATTCTTCCCTTCGACGGCCACGACGCCGATCTGGCCGGTCCACCCCGGACCGATGGGGTATACTTTTCCGCCTTTGACCCTGGGGTCGCCGACCGCGCCCGATCGAATTCCCGAGGGGTCGAAGGCGTGCACATGAACGAGCCAGCGGGCGGCCTCCGCCCACCCCATGCGGTCGAGCCCGGGGCCGATCCGCGTCGTGAAGAAAGGCTCTCCGTTGGGAACGTCCGCGATCAGTGACTCTAGGTCCGAGATCTTTCCCGATTTGGCGTGGATTCCGGCAACTTGAAAGAAGGGTGCCTCAGGATCGCGCAGATCGAAACGATCGCGATATCGTTCGAGGTAGTCGCCGGCATCGGCTCCGAGCTTCTCCGGATTCGCCCAGTAGGCCCTCCAGTCGTCCAGGTCTTCAGGACCACCGGTGGCTCGGTGTGCAATGGCTAGCAGAAGCCGTAGGAGCGCCATATCCTGACTCGCGATTTCGCCGTGAATTCCCGAGATTCGGACGGCGTCTCGAAATGCGGTCAGGAGAGAGACTTCACCGGGTTCCCCATCGAGCCAGGTCACGCGAATCCAGGGCTCGTCAAGCAGATTGAAGCTCTGTGTCATTTTCATTTACTTCCATAAGGCCGGTTGTAGAAGTGTACTCAACGGTTACGCCGGCCAGTTGAGCGCGTCCGTCGGTGAGTGGAAGGAAGAGTCGGCCGCGCAGATCAGGGCAGGCCTGCCAGGCGGGAACGAAACAACTCTCTTCGAGTTCGTCGAGAACTCTGTCAATCATACTTGAATTCGTGAATCGGGGAGGAAGCCTGACCTCAGACATCGCCATCGCACGCACAACGCTCCGATCGGGTATCCGATCGACGGGGATTATGGAGGAGGAAGCTCCCAGCGCACTGGAAAGAGTGCACAATTCCTCCTGTCCTCCTGTATACCGTCGCTCGAGGAGGATGACCTCCAAGGAATCTTCTCCATCGCGGACTTGGGCTTTGCCTTCTTCGGAGTCATCGGCGATCGTTTGCAGCCAGCCGACAAGTGATGCGGTCTTCCTCCGCATGACAGGTTCATTCAGCAGAAAAGCCTTCGAAGCTTTCGTACTGTCGCGCTTCTTCTTACGGGCCTTTTCCCGTGCTTGTTCGAGGGCCTCGGCCCACGGCGCGGGGACTTCAACTCCATCCCCGTAAACCGCTTCGACAAGCTCGCGGACGTCGTCGGGGACCGCGACCAAGGCGTCGTCCGCAAGCACCCCGTTCAAGGCCGCGGCGGTGAGGAGCATGTCGTGTTCTCCATAGATCGTCTCAGCCCCGGGCTCCACTCGAGGATCGGGATTCGAAGCGCTCGGCAGCCAATCGATATAGCACACGGGGTGGCTTAAGCCTTTCGGCCGGGTTCGTCGATGACGGTGCAGGCGTCCCATCCGCTGGAGGATCAAGTCGATGGGAGCGAGATCGGTGATGAGCAGATCGAAGTCGACGTCGAGAGACTGCTCGACCACCTGAGTGGCCACGACGATCGCCCGATGAGGACGCTTTGGCCGCCGTCGCGGCGATCCGAAACGGCGAAGAAGATCGGCGTCCCTGGCGAGACGATCGGAAATGGTGAAACGGGCGTGGTTGAGACTCACGTCCTCACCGAAGACCTCCCGCAACTGCTCGTAGGTTTCTTGTGCCCGGCGCACAGTGTTCCGGACGACGAGGGCGCAGCCGCCGTCGGCCAACGCATTTCCCAAAAGCGCCGTGAGACTGTCATCTTTGCCCAAACGCTCAATGCGTACCCGGCTGCTGCGACCGGTCGCCTCAACGTGCGTCACTTCCATACCATCCCGGCTGACAGTGGCCAGGGAAGGGAAAGGCATGCTGACAGCATTCGGTGACGGTTTCTTCGGCACTTTCTCTCCGGCCATGAGCCGCAAGCCGCGGCGGTAGGCGTCGGCGAAGCTTGCGCAACGTGCCTCCGAAAGCGTTGCGGAAAGCAAAATCACCGGTACCCCGTAGGATGCCAACCAGGTGAGAGCGCGTTCCAGATAATTGTTCATATAGGTGGAGTATGAGTGCACTTCGTCAACGACCACTATCTTCCTGCTAAGGCCGAGATGTCGCAAAGCAAGATGTGGAGCGCGCATGGATGAGAAAAGAACGTGGTCGACGGTAGTCACAACGAAATCGGATAGCATGGACTTCTTGCGGCCTGTGAACCATTTCATGATCGCAAGATCTCTCTGCGCTCTATCATCATTTTTTACGGACTCATGATGTTGTTTAGCGGTTTGTAAATTATCTTCATCCCGCCCGATGTCATATGGACGCGACGGCCTGTGTTTCTCCGGGTCTTCTTGAGCTTCTCCCAAACTGCCGAGGAGCCGGTCTCGTATCTCGTACCCCCTCTTTCGCAAGCTACCCGCTTCTTTGTTCAGACGAGCCCGGCCATGCTGGAGCTGGATTGCGAAAGTCGAGGCAGCCCCATCCGCACGATAGGAAGATTCGATTTTGCCCAACCAATCCAATTCACGAGAGAACATAGCGTCCGTGGTCGCCTGAGTCGGCAGCGCGAACAGAACTCCAGACCGTCCGGTACGCGCCGCCATGATCTCGGCGGCCATAAGCGCGGCCTCGGTTTTGCCCGATCCAGTGGTCTCTTGGACGATGAGCATCCCAGGCAAACTCATGTCCCTGGCTCTCTTGACGGCAGTGCGCTGAGCAGCCGTCGCCGAAGTGCCGTCAGGCAGGTCGAATCGAGCGTTCAACAGGAAGTCGGCGCTTTCTCCGCCATCGCGGGGATGCCATGGGGAAGGCAACTCCACGCGGGACCAGCCCGTTTCGACGCGCCTTTCATGCACGTCGCAATCGAAAAGAGACATGCCGTCATCGTCAATGGATAGAAGAGGAAAATATGTTTCAGAGGACGCCAGCCAATCAGCTAGAATAACCAGACCTGATAATTCAACTAAAAAAGGTTGAGACCACGACTTGGACTCTGATTTATGCGCCCAAAATTGCAAATTGTCCTTAGCGCCGGTACGTTCTGCCACGAGATCGAGAAGTTCAGCGTGAACAGTTTGCCACGCATAGTCTCCTAGTAGAGGTTCACGGCCTCGAGCATCATTTAGATGGCCTTCCAGCGCCGGGATTCCATGGTGAGCGCCGACTATCGACGCCAAAGCCCGCGCCGTCGAGATACCCCAGCCCAGTTCCTTAAGCCATCGTTCAAGAACCAACTGGCCAGCAAGCGCGTGAGGGACTCTGCGGCGTTCTTCAGGATCAATGGGAGTATGATCAAGGCCGCCTTCGCGCATGCGATCGTCCAAATAGGGGACCTGGGAACTGAAAGCGGGAGTGGCTTTGCCTATGTCATGAGCGCCCGCGATCCAAGACGCGAGCAAGGCGAACTCATCTTCTGGATTTAATCCAGATTCGGATTCGGCGAACTCGACTTGAATCAGATTCGAAATCGTCGGCGTAAGCCAATTCCTCGCCAAAAGCCGAGCGACGCCTGCCGTGTCCAAAAGATGAAGCCAGAGCGGCGACCAACATCGCCGCTCCGGGTCGTACCCCGATTTGGCCCATGCTCGGCGTGAACCAGTGGACAGCATCTCCGTACCCCTTTCAGGACAATGTTAGCAAAACCATACTACGATCCGCCTCCTCCTGAGGGGTGGGTGACGGGTAAAGGAAAACTGGTATAATCACGGCGGCGATCCTTGGTATTGCAGGGATTTCCAAGTGTGCTCCCCGCGTATGCGGGGATGATCCGCTGGCGGCCGCCGTCGAACAGTTGCGAGGCTTGTGCTCCCCGCGTATGCGGGGATGATCCCGGCACATTTTCTACCGGCATATGTTACCTCCCGTGCTCCCCGCGTATGCGGGGATGATCCGACCCATGCCCGCTGGCGGACTGCGCCACCGTGGTGCTCCCCGCGTATGCGGGGATGATCCGTTCTTCTCCGTGATACCCATCGCGCGGCACATGTGCTCCCCGCGTATGCGGGGATGATCCTGGCGAACTGGATCTTTCGGTCGGTTTCAGCACGTGCTCCCCGCGTATGCGGGGATGATCCAGGTGCCCGCAAATGTTCGTCGATACGATTCGCGTGCTCCCCGCGTATGCGGGGATGATCCCTATGCCGGGCAGTCCATGACTCTCAGGCCCGAGTGCTCCCCGCGTATGCGGGGATGATCCCCGTCGGCGATGGCACGATTCATCTGCACCTGAGTGCTCCCCGCGTATGCGGGGATGATCCTTGCCGGCGAGGGTTGCGAATCGGATGTCGCCGGTGCTCCCCGCGTATGCGGGGATGATCCTGCGCCGTGGACCATCGTCACCGGCGCCCGTGGGTGCTCCCCGCGTATGCGGGGATGATCCGACCGAGCGCTACAACCTTGCCACTCTGGAAGAGTGCTCCCCGCGTATGCGGGGATGATCCGGCAACCTCCGACGTCTCCCACTCGGACATGGCGTGCTCCCCGCGTATGCGGGGATGATCCCGGCAGCTCGTGGAGGGTCAGCCGGTCATCTACGTGCTCCCCGCGTATGCGGGGATGATCCGCCGCCGCACTCGGCTACAAAAAGGTCAACGGAGTGCTCCCCGCGTATGCGGGGATGATCCTGGGACTCGAACGCGAAGAAATGGAAAGACAAAGTGCTCCCCGCGTATGCGGGGATGATCCCGGTCTGCAGCGTGTCAAACACCGAGCCGGTCTGTGCTCCCCGCGTATGCGGGGATGATCCCCAAGAGCGTGGTCTACGCCGGCCGGAAGTCCAGTGCTCCCCGCGTATGCGGGGATGATCCGAAGCGCGTCACCAACGCCCTGGCCTACACGCAGTGCTCCCCGCGTATGCGGGGATGATCCCCATGCAAGGCGTCGTCGCCGTCTTCCAGGGCCGTGCTCCCCGCGTATGCGGGGATGATCCCCTCGCGAGCGGGTTCGTCCACACGTTGTGACGGTGCTCCCCGCGTATGCGGGGATGATCCTTTCCTCAGGATCCCCCCAGACGGTCGTGCCGGGTGCTCCCCGCGTATGCGGGGATGATCCCCGGTTCATCCGCAAAGGCGAACAATTCCTCTAGTGCTCCCCGCGTATGCGGGGATGATCCCAGCACCGGTGATATTCGTTTCGCAACACTCGCGTGCTCCCCGCGTATGCGGGGATGATCCCGGGTCGAGACGCGCACCGGTTCGAGCTTGCCGGTGCTCCCCGCGTATGCGGGGATGATCCTACGTCGTCCAGACATCCAGCTGTAGGGCCAGCGTGCTCCCCGCGTATGCGGGGATGATCCGACGATAGCGAGGAGGACGATTTGACTCCCGATCGTGCTCCCCGCGTATGCGGGGATGATCCTTCGGCCGGCAGCTCCTGTTTGATGCGGTTAAGGTGCTCCCCGCGTATGCGGGGATGATCCTACGGCATCGTTCCGTCGCATACGTTCGAGACGGTGCTCCCCGCGTATGCGGGGATGATCCTTGAGTTCACGGTCCGTACCCGCGAGAAGAAAAGTGCTCCCCGCGTATGCGGGGATGATCCCGACCGCACCAGAAGCTCATCCGTGGAATGATCGTGCTCCCCGCGTATGCGGGGATGATCCGGCGTCGAAGGCGTCGTCGCTCTTGCCGGGCTTGTGCTCCCCGCGTATGCGGGGATGATCCCCGGGTTCTTCCCGTCTCGCAACGCCTCATCGCGTGCTCCCCGCGTATGCGGGGATGATCCCGGACCGTACGAGGTGGTGAAGCTGTGAAAGGCGTGCTCCCCGCGTATGCGGGGATGATCCGGCCGCGCTTGAAACGCGCGAGAGGATTGGTCCGTGCTCCCCGCGTATGCGGGGATGATCCCCTTGATCGAGGATCTGCGGGCGCTGGGAGGGAGTGCTCCCCGCGTATGCGGGGATGATCCACCCGCCGGCTCATCGCCGACGGCGTCCTGACGGTGCTCCCCGCGTATGCGGGGATGATCCCGGCATCGGGGAGGTCACGGGCCCCAACGGCATGTGCTCCCCGCGTATGCGGGGATGATCCCCAACCGATCACCATCCCTATGCTGCCGATGATGTGCTCCCCGCGTATGCGGGGATGATCCGTCTGATCTGATGGAGAATCTCACGGGATTTCTGTGCTCCCCGCGTATGCGGGGATGATCCTGTCAATGACACGAATAAGAGGTGGCAGGCGTGGTGCTCCCCGCGTATGCGGGGATGATCCTTCCGGCGGGGAGAAGGTTGGGATTGTAGTAGGGTGCTCCCCGCGTATGCGGGGATGATCCCTCCTAGTGTAGGATAGGGAGTACCATGCACGTGTGCTCCCCGCGTATGCGGGGATGATCCGACGCCGTCGACGCGCTCTCCGCAGCGCTGAAAGTGCTCCCCGCGTATGCGGGGATGATCCCTCCACCGACGCGCCTTTGGCCTGCCCACCCTCGTGCTCCCCGCGTATGCGGGGATGATCCGCCACCACCGGGCCCGCCGACGTGACCGCCACGGTGCTCCCCGCGTATGCGGGGATGATCCGTCCAGCGTTCGGGCGTGCCCGACGCCTACGGCAGTGCTCCCCGCGTATGCGGGGATGATCCGGAGGGCAGCGACTTCTCCCGCGTCGTGGAGCGGTGCTCCCCGCGTATGCGGGGATGATCCTGATCCATTATAAATTATAATCGCATTAACGGTGTGCTCCCCGCGTATGCGGGGATGATCCGCGCGTCGCGTATTCCTCGGGCGTGTCCACGTAGTGCTCCCCGCGTATGCGGGGATGATCCCTTTGACCTATACAATCAAAATCAAACCCACCGGTGCTCCCCGCGTATGCGGGGATGATCCGATCGGCAGAACGGCCAGGGTCGTGCACCGGATGTGCTCCCCGCGTATGCGGGGATGATCCCCCGTGCGGGTTGCGACTCGCTGGGTGCCGTCGGTGCTCCCCGCGTATGCGGGGATGATCCTCGATCACCTTAATCGCGAGGCGTGAAGTGGTGGTGCTCCCCGCGTATGCGGGGATGATCCGGGCATCTTGGCGGTAGCGCGTTCCGCTGCTGCGTGCTCCCCGCGTATGCGGGGATGATGGGCGGCCGAATTGCGTTATGCTTCGGGCGAGGGCGTGCTCCCCGCGTATGCGGGGATGATCCCAAGTGCATGCTTACGCCAAGAACGCCGCCACCGTGCTCCCCGCGTATGCGGGGATGATCCGGCGTGTGCTCGATCACGTGCACGCCGCTGTCCGTGCTCCCCGCGTATGCGGGGATGATCCCGCCATGACGTCAGGCGGTCTTGAACGTCCAGGGTGCTCCCCGCGTATGCGGGGATGATCCCATGAGAGCCTGGGTGAAAGCGGTATGCTCAGTGTGCTCCCCGCGTATGCGGGGATGATCCCTGGGCCGAGAGATGGGCGTGACCGAGCAGACCGTGCTCCCCGCGTATGCGGGGATGATCCGGCCGACATCATGAACCCGATCGACGCGATCTGGTGCTCCCCGCGTATGCGGGGATGATCCCCGGACCGGCACCCAGGCGTCCTCGACGAGGTTGTGCTCCCCGCGTATGCGGGGATGATCCGCCGGAGCGCAAGTGTATGGGTGGCAGCTTGACGTGCTCCCCGCGTATGCGGGGATGATCCACGATACAAATGTATATCGAGTATATCAAAAGCAGTGCTCCCCGCGTATGCGGGGATGATCCGCAAATGGCGGCCATGGTCGCGTCGGGCATCATGTGCTCCCCGCGTATGCGGGGATGATCCAGGTCGTGGCGTGTGGCCCGTCGGCGCCGACTTGTGCTCCCCGCGTATGCGGGGATGATCCGCCAAAACCCTCGTGGAAGACCTGAGGGCGCTGGTGCTCCCCGCGTATGCGGGGATGATCCTCCCGGCAGGGTCTGGCCGGGCGGCAGGATCCGGTGCTCCCCGCGTATGCGGGGATGATCCCGGGACCCGATCGAGAAATACGGCATCTCACTCGTGCTCCCCGCGTATGCGGGGATGATCCGAACCAGGCATCACCCGTATCGAACGCAACGGCGTGCTCCCCGCGTATGCGGGGATGATCCCACGGAGGAGGCGCGGTACATGACCCGCTTCAAGTGCTCCCCGCGTATGCGGGGATGATCCCTTCTGCTGCGCATCGATGATGACGTCGCGGAGGTGCTCCCCGCGTATGCGGGGATGATCCTCCGATGCTCATCCTTGTCAAGACGCCGTCGGCGTGCTCCCCGCGTATGCGGGGATGATCCTCCCGAGATGATCGAGACCGCCAAAGAGCTCGCGTGCTCCCCGCGTATGCGGGGATGATCCCTGCAGGGCGTCTCCCGAGACACCATCGCAACCGTGCTCCCCGCGTATGCGGGGATGATCCCAGGAGTTTGGCTTTCGGGCGTCTCGTGGCGGCGTGCTCCCCGCGTATGCGGGGATGATCCCGCCATGATCAGGCGGTCTTGAACGTCCAGGGCGTGCTCCCCGCGTATGCGGGGATGATCCCCGAACTCGCCAACAGTACGGCGGCGGCGTCGAGTGCTCCCCGCGTATGCGGGGATGATCCTGCATCAAAATATGCAACGACCTCGAAACGAACGTGCTCCCCGCGTATGCGGGGATGATCCCGAGAAGGGCCCCGGACCGCACGGTCCGGGGCCGTGCTCCCCGCGTATGCGGGGATGATCCGGATCGACCGTCAACGTCTACGGCAAGGACTCCGTGCTCCCCGCGTATGCAGGGATGATCCTTTGGGGAATGCGGCCCGCTCGGCGCAGACGGAGTGCTCCCCGCGTATGCGGGGATGATCCCATCACCAGATTGTCCGGCTTGGCCGCGATCGGGTGCTCCCCGCGTATGCGGGGATGATCCGCGGCCGACGCCTGAGTCATCGCCCATGACTCGGTGCTCCCCGCGTATGCGGGGATGATCCGCCGCCAGCGCCGGGTAAGTCGACGGCACCCAGGTGCTCCCCGCGTATGCGGGGATGATCCGGGGTGCTGCTTCTCCCCTTCCCCCCACGGCATGGTGCTCCCCGCGTATGCGGGGATGATCCCGGGGTCTTTGATCGTCACGCGCTCGGTTTCGCGTGCTCCCCGCGTATGCGGGGATGATCCCGAAAGAAAGGAACCCGACCATGAGACTACTGAGTGCTCCCCGCGTATGCGGGGATGATCCCACACCCACGGACAAGCCGCCCACGAAAACGGCGTGCTCCCCGCGTATGCGGGGATGATCCCCCGTCTCCGTCCCGGCCCAGCAAAGGCCCGACGTGCTCCCCGCGTATGCGGGGATGATCCGGCGGCGCTCTGCGGAGGGGGTGTGTGAAGGATGTGCTCCCCGCGTATGCGGGGATGATCCGAAGCCCGCCAACGCGGACTACGCTGTCACGATGTGCTCCCCGCGTATGCGGGGATGATCCGCCTGTTCGGGCACCTTGAGATTATTATAGATCGTGCTCCCCGCGTATGCGGGGATCTCCAGCCATAACACGGCGCCATCGCCTCGAACCCTGCGTTCGCCCTCGCTAACGCGGAGGGCGAACGGAATTTGTCGGATTCCCCCGTAAATCCGGCCTTGACAGGAAAATCGTGTATGGATTGTACCCTTGTTTCGTCCTGTTGGTCATGGCCTTGGGACGGCTCCGCGCAATATCGGGACATAAATTATATAGTTGATATTAAGCCTATCGGGCGTCTGGCCGTGACGCGGACCGAAGCCGCCCAGTTTCTGGGGATCGATCCGCGAACGCTGGCCAAGGCGATCGATGCGGGTCAGGTGCCGGCCATCATGATCGGACAGTTCGTGTGGGTGCCCACGTCCTGGCTCCGCGACCAACTGAGATAATAGTCAGCATCGGCAACATCGATGACGCGTCCGCCGGGCACGGCTCCCACGTTCCCGTTTCCCTTGACCAGCACACCCCCGCGCCCGCGCCCGGGCTCGACGCCGGGCTTGACGCCGGGTGCGTCGAGCCGGCCGTGGAAGAACTCAGCCGGCGCGTCGAGTCGGCCCCCACCGGGGGCAAACGCCGAAACCTGGCCGTCCGCCTGGCCTGGGCCACGCTCGTGCCCGGCGCCGCCTACGACCACGGCCTGCCCGCCAGCAGGATCAGCGAGCTACAGGCCTGGGCCCACCGGCCCGACGCGGTCCGCCACGGCCAGACCACCCACGACCAGCGACTCGTCGAACCCTTTCTGCCCGGCCGGGACACCCAGATCTTCACCGTCTACGACACCCACCCCGACTACGCCCCCGACCTGTTCGCCCCGGCCATAGACGGCCTGACACCACCCCCGCCTAAGCCGGCCCGGCATGGACGAGAACTACGCCGCCATCGGCCTCCCACCACCCTCCGCCTGAGCCGGCCCGGCCAGCCGCTCCCACCACCCTCCGCCTGAGCCGGCTGGCCCATCCGCACACTGTCCGGGCGACCACTGTCGTCAGCAAGGAGAGTCCCTGATGAGCGGTACCGCCTACCTGACCCAGCCGCGCACCCCCGACGGTCGATGGGACCGGACCGGCCGGACCGGGCCGGCCGGGGTGCGACTCGACCTGGCCGAGGAGGCCGATGTGGCCTATGTCCTGGACCGGATCCGGGCCGCCGGCGCCCGGCGCATCGCCACCCTGGCCTACGTGGCCGACCGGCGCGACCTGGCCGAGGAATTCGAGGCCAATACCTTCGAGTTCGTCTACGAACGCGCCACAGCCGCCGACCCCGACCACCCCGCCATCACCGCCGGCGAGGTTTCCCGGATCATCGACGGCTCCTGGGCCCGGCACGTCCACCACATGCGCACCGACAGCCTGCACACCCGCATGAGCCGCGGCAACTCGCACCTCATGCGCGCCTGGGCCGCCTACGCCGCGGCCGCCCGCCAAGCCCAGACCCGGCTGGGTCGGCCGCTGACCGAGGCCGAACACGACCAGCTCGCCCAAGTCCACGCCCGCCGGGCCGGCACCGCCATGGACATCCGCCGCACCGGCGTGGCCGCCCGCCACTCCTACGAGGACCTCACCGATGGCCAAGCCCCCTCCTGTCCCGGCGCCGAGGAGCAGTGGGCCGCCCAGGCCGACCGGCGAGCCGACGAGCGTTTCGAGCCGCCCGAGACGGCCCGCGGACGGCGCGCCCTGACCGAGCACTATTGGCAGGCCAAATTCCCCGGCGCGATCGCCCCTCAGACCATCCCCCGCCGGGCCGCCACCGGGCTGCGCCGGACCATGGACGCCTGCCCCGGCGGAGTGCTGGCCGCCGCTCGCCGGTAGGAGGCCGGCCAGGACGACGCGGCCACCGACGCCCTGTTCGCCCCCTTCCGCGGCCGGGACCTGTCCGATCGGGAGAAGACCGAGATCGTCGACCTGCTGCGCGCCCACCCCGCCCTAGCCGAGCAGTTGTGGCGCTCAGCAGTCATGATCGCCACCGCCCGCCGGACCACAGCGCCAACCCGGCCTGTCCGCACACTGTCCCGGTGAGCCGCAGCCGCGGCACACCACCTACGAGAAGAGAGAAGAGACGGCTCATGCACAACGTCTTCCAAGACCTGCCCTCAGTCATCGCCGCCGTCAACGCCGGCGGGATCATCCGCGTCATCGGCGCCATCGCCATCCTGATCGGCCTGTGGCGCTGGTTAGGCAAAGGCAACCGCAAAACCGGAATGGTCCTCGTCCTGCTCGGCGCCTGCGCGGTCATGTACACCGTGTCTCTGCCCGTGCTGGGCACCATCATCGGAGCAGTCGCCAACCTCCTGCTCAAAGGCTTCCACTTCCTCGCCTCACGGATGTAACCCATGACCACCCCCACCCCACCCCGACCGTACCGAGCATGACGAGTCCAAATCAATTTCATCGTCATAATTAACGTTTTACATATATTATTCTAACATAGTGAAGTAATAATTATTATAAATATATAACTTATGTCCGGCGACATGGTAGCGTTAATTATATCAACTAATGATAAAAAGTAAATAAAATGTAATAATTCAACTACAATATTTTATTATTAATATTTTTACTTTCAACAAAAATACAACTATCAAATCAATTTTTGTAACTTTCTCATATATTTTTATCCAGATTATTAATTTGCAATAATGCGAATGCTTCAATCGTCTATTTTGCAATATGTTATTTACTTAGCCATGCGTAATAATAATCATTACATTCAATTATTTTATCATTATTCTTCTACATATAACCTTCTGATTAATTCTGACAATTTATGACCAAAAATTTGCAATAACGTGTTAGACATGTCGTTAAACATGTCGGTCGACATCATTCCGTGGGAATAGACTCTCGAATTTCAACTAGTCTGCTACCCTATGACAGGTAGGGACGGTAAATTTGTTGCCGTCATCTTGACTGACGAAAATGGGTGCGGCAGCACATGAGTCGGATGACAAGATTGACAAATTTGCTCAATTATCAGATAACGCACCCTACTCGCTGTGCTCAGCTTTGATTTGCTCCCGGTGACAGGAGAGGAACTCACCTTAACGTTTCTCACTCAACAGCGGACACGCCGCCCAGTTCTTCCTGAGGTCACGAGTATGTCCTTAATAGAAAATTCCATCATTGAATTTTAATAGAAAATAGAAAATGATTAATCATTTATTGTAATGTAACATCACATAATTTATGTTATTATTCATAATATAGCGAGTCAATGCGACTTTCGAAAATTTCGCTGTGTAAGAATATCGAGATTGCACCTAATTTATATGTCGTGGTCTGTGACGGATCGATCAGCCGACGCTATCCGCCTGGGCCGATTTCGCTCGGGGAAAGGGTCGCCCCGCTGACATAGCATCCGAGATATCCTTGGAATTTATGAGCACACGAACCGCATTGATATTCGAGGGTGGCGGAATGCGTGGCACATATACGGCCGCACTGGTCGCCGAAATGATTGACGCTGGTATCGACTTCCCATGGGTCGGCGGGATCTCCGCCGGGGCGACCCACACATGCAACTTCGTCTCCCGCGACGCGTGGAGGGCACGTGCAGCTTTCGTCGAACTCGCCAAGGATCCGAATCTAGGCGGCCCGATCAGCTTTGTTCGCGGCAGGGGCTACTTCAACTCCGAGTACATTTACCAGCACACCTCTGGTCCCGGCGAACTCCTTCCCTTCGACTGGGACACTTTCAACGCGAGCGCCACGCAGTTCAAAATCGGCTCGTTCAACTGCGAAACGGGACAAACCGTCTACTGGGGCCGAGAGGACATCTCCACGCAGGAAGAACTCGTCACGTACTGTCAAGCTTCCTCCTCGATGCCGATCATCATGCCGCCAGTGGGGCTGAACGGCGTGGCCTACCTGGACGGAGCCATCGGAGACACAGGGGGTTTTGCGATTGACGCCGCGGAAGCCGACGGATATGAACGTTTCGTTGTCGTTATGACGCGTAAGCGTGGATATAGGAAATCCCCGTCGAAAATCCCACCGGCGATTTATAAGGGAATCTTTCGAAAGCATCCTGCCGTAGCCGAGGCTCTTCTCAATCGACCGAAAAAGTACAATGACTCTCTTGATCGTTTGGAGAGCCTCGAAGCCGAAGGACGGGCTTATCTCTACTATCCTGACGAGATGCCCATCTCGAACGGAGAACGAAAAGCCGTTAGCGTTCAAGCAGCATACGAAGAGGGCCTTCAACAAGCTAAACGAGATCTTCCTAAAATTATGGATTTCATTTATACTTAAATAATATAAATATATTGGATTAGAATTCCGGGATTTGTAATGAAATACAAAGAAGTTAATGGCAATTAATGACAAATAATTAACGATTTTCGATGGTTCCGTTGCCGTCTATCGGAATGACTGGACCCAAGTACTTTGGTTTCGGCTTAATAACGACTTGAACGAAATCCTTAGTTCTCGCAATCCACTCGCGAACATCACGCTTGAATTGCTGTGAGTAGTTATTCCCTCCCGAAGCAATGCCCCAGACATCCAGACCAAGCTCACGACCTATATAAATAGAACGCGCTAAATGGTATCTTTGCGTCACAACGACTATTGAATGTGCTTTAAAGATGGCACTTGCACGATACATTGATTCATAAGTTGAAAATCCCGCGTGGTCTTCGAAAATATCCTCTTTAGGAACTTCATGCTTTTCCAACCATTTCCGCATGACATGTGTCTCGTTATAGTGAACACTAGAATTGTCTCCGGATACAAGGATTTTCGGCGCAACTTTCTGCTTGTACAATTCCAGACTCTTTTCCAGCCGCTTTCGGAGCATATGCGAAGGCGTTCCATCCGAGCGTACCAACGCTCCAAGAACAAGTATGCAGTCAAGTTTCTCAGCACGAATGCCGCCGACATCCGAAACGACACGATCATTGGTCGTCACAGTGACGTATATGTTAATCCCACCCACAGCGAATAAGCCCGAAGTGACGATAACTCCCAAGGTAATCACGATTCGCTTCTTCCAACCCCATTTTCTATGCTCACGTAATAGAAACTTCATAGGAGAATCATATCCTCTCCACGAAAGAAAGAGACAGGCACTACTCGCCTAGCATCTCTCGGGCCTTGTTCACAAGTGGAATGATCGCAGCACGTGAGGTGTGGTCATATCCGTGCGCAATGTTGTCCGCCACTTGGACTACCCACTCTCCGCGATGTCGGTATCTCTGAATCCGCTTGGAGAAGATTTTGAGCAAGGTTTTTTCCGGAAAGCTGAGTCCTTCATAGCGAACACCGCCTTGGAAATAGAAGAAGGGATAGCATCCACTGGCGAGTTCTTTCTTCGTAAAAGTTCCAGCGGGGACTCTCCAGTCACGTTGAGGGTGGACCGGCGTACCGCCATTGGCCCAGACGACGACTTTCCCCATGAGGTTCTCCCGCTTGATTTTTCTGCGGAATTCATGGAATCCTCGAATCCTGCTCATGCGCACGCCAGCGCCGTAGACAACCAGATCGGCTCCTGACAGGTCGATTCCCTTGGCTTGCGACCACGGATACAGACGCGCTCCCAGATCTTCGGCAATCCACTCTCCGTATGTCTGCGCGAACCCGGTGACGGTATTGTAGACGACCACGACATCGGCCATTGCGCTCTCCCTCCGCATGCCTTTGTTCCAACGGTCCAACTGTAGGCGGGCGCCGGCGTCCGTTCCACCGACATGTCGCAATGTCGAAATCGGAAAACTGTTGTGAACACTGACATTTGAAGGCACATAGCGAATTTGATGACGAAACTGTCGTAAAATTTTGGAAGTTCGCACGCCGACGGTTTCGGGTGCCCGGGACACCTGGGCACCCGAAACCGCCTAGTAGGCCAGAAGTTTACCTGTACTTCCTTCGGGTGTCGATCGAGAGCTGGTCAGCGAGCCGCTTCGCCGTCAACGTAGTCGGAGTCCACCGACGCGTTCCAGGCGAACATCCTGCGGATCTCCTGCCCTGTCTTCTCGACGGGGTGGTCTTGACCCTCGGCCCGAAGGGCCAGGAATTCAGGCGCACCGGCATCCTGATCGTCGATGAAGCGTTTAGCGAAGGAACCGTTCTGTATATCGCCCAGCACTTCCTTCATATGGTCTTTGACATCTGGGGTGATCACTCGGGGGCCGGAAATGTAGTCGCCGTATTCAGCTGTGTCAGAACATGACCATCGCTGCTTGGTCAGGCCGCCCTCATTGATGAGATCGACTATGAGCTTGAGCTCATGGCAGACCTCGAAGTAAGCCATTTCAGGCTGGTATCCGGCTTCGACGAGCGTTTCGAAACCGTACTGTATGAGCTGCGAAATCCCTCCGCACAGAACAGTCTGTTCGCCGAACAGGTCCGTTTCCGTTTCCTCCCGGAACGTTGTCTTGATTGCGCCCGCTCGGGTGCCGCCGATTGCCTTGGCGTAAGACAAAGCCAACTCCCATGCATGCCCTGAGGCATCCTGCTCGACGCACACGAGGACGGGAACGCCTCGTCCTTCTTCGTACTGACGTCGAACCGTGTGCCCGGGGCCCTTGGGGGCCACCATGCAGACGTCATGACCGGAATCCGGTGCGATATAACCAAAATGGACATTGAATCCGTGGGCGAAGAACACAGCGGCATCGGACTTGAGATTCGGCTCGATGTCATTGGCCCAGATCGATCGCTGAGACTGATCAGGGGCGAGGACCATGACGACATCCGCTTCGCGAACCGCGTCGCCTACTTTCGCCACCTCAAAACCTTGCTCTTTAGCCTTGTCAATAGATTTTGAGCCTTCACGCAATCCAATAATTACATTTACCCCTGAATCGCGTAAATTCATTGCATGGGCATGACCTTGTGAACCATACCCAACTATGGCTACTCTCTTAGATTGAATGACGGAAAGGTCTGCATCGTCATCATAGAAGATTTTTGCCACGTTTTTCTCCTTAATTTTTCGGTTATGGAGTTTAGGCGCACCAGCCGTTTCCGGACGGTGCCGCGCGTCCCGACCAGTCAGCCGCCCAGCGCTTTCGCTAATCAATTATGCGCGCAGAAGCGACAATTCGGCAGAGACACGTTCGGAGAGCGAACGCGAACCGCGTCCGATCGCCACCGCTCCGGATTGGACGATTTCACGAATTCCATACGGTTCGAGGGCCGACAGGAATGCCCGGACCTTGGATTCCGAACCGGTTGCCTCGATCGTCACAGTGTCGGGAACGACGTCCACGACATGCGCCCTGAAGAGATCGACGACCTGGAGGACATTGGCGCGAGTGGAATCACTGGCCGACACCTTGACTAGGAGCAACTGCCGTTCAACCGTCGACTCAGGTTCGAGCTCGACGATTTTAAGCACATTGACGAGCTTGTTCAATTGCTTGGTAACCTGTTCGAGCGGGCGTTCGGCGGCATCGACCACGACGGTGATGCGCGAAAGCTGGGGGTCTTCGGTCTCCCCAACAGCGAGCGAGTGTATGTTGAAGGCGCGTCGAGCGAATAGAGCGGCAACACGCGTAAGAACGCCCGGCTTATTTTCGACCAGAACGGAGAGCGTGTGACGTGTGTTCATCTTTTTCCTTCCTTTCAGGCCGCGAACGGATCGGTCGTGGGACGAACGGAACGAGCGTAAACGATGTCGTCATTTGACACCCCGGCGGGAACCATAGGCCATACTTCGGAGTCCGGAGAGGTGACGAACTCCAACAGCACCGGACGGTCGTTGATCTCCATTGCTTTTTCAAAGGCGGCGTCGATGTCGTCGCCCTCTTCGACGCGCCATGCTTCGCAGCCGTAAGCCTGGGCTAGCTTGACGAAGTCAGGTATGCGGCGCGTTCCATGACCTGTATTGAGATCCGTATGCGAATAGCGTTCGCCATAGAAAAGCGACTGCCATTGGCGGACCATGCCCAGCGAGGAATTGTTGATGATGCAGATCTTGATATCGATCCCCTCGAGGCAGCAAGTGGCCAGTTCCTGGTTAGTCATTTGGAAGGAGCCGTCCCCGTCGATCACCCAGACTGTTTTGTCGGGTTGTCCGACTTTGGCTCCCATGGCAGCCGGGACTCCGAATCCCATAGTCCCCGCGCCTCCCGAGCTCAGCCACTGTCGTGGGTGTTCGAAGTTCAGGAACTGATTCGCCCACATCTGATGCTGGCCGACGCCGGTAACGTAGATGGTGTTGTCAGACCCGACGGTTTTCGCCAGACGGGAAATGACATGCTGCGGCTCGAGCAGGCCGTCGTCGACCTCCTCCCACCCAGCTGGGTACCTCTCTCGCAAACCGGCCAGCGTCTTCCACCACTCCTCCAGATCGGGCACACCGTATTGACGGTGGGCTTCGCGCAATTCGGCGACGAGATCCGACGTGGCATCTTTGAGATCCCCGACGATCGGGACGTCCACCAGGCGGTTTTTCGAGATCTCCGCCGGGTCGATGTCAATGTGAATGACTTTGGCATTGGGAGCGAAATCGGAGACCTTTCCCGTCACGCGATCGTCGAAACGCGCCCCCAAAGCCACGATGAGGTCGGACTTCTGGAGGGCGGCCACAGCGGGAACCGTTCCGTGCATACCGGGCATCCCGAGGTTGTTCGGATGTGAGTCGGGCACCACGCCACGCGCCGTCAGAGTCGTGACAATCGGCGCGTTGGACAAATCGACGAGTTCGACGAGGTCACGGGACACTCCCGCGCGCATCGCCCCGCCTCCCGCATACAGCACCGGACGCGACGACGTCGCGATGAGTCGTGCGGCTTCCCGGATTTGCCGTGCGTTCGGTTTAGTCACAGGACGGTACCCGGGCAGATCGAGTACGGGCGGCCACACGAAGTCCGCCTCCTCGACCTGGGCGGATTTCGTGACGTCGACCAAAACCGGCCCGGGACGACCCGTCGAAGCCAAGTAAAACGCCTCGGCGATGCGAGAAGGAATCTCCTCTGCACTCGTGACGAGGAAGGAGTGTTTCGTCACCGGCATCGTTATGCCCACGATGTCCGCTTCCTGAAAGGCGTCCGTGCCGATGGCGGCAGCGCCGACCTGGCCGGTGATCGCTACTATCGGGACTGAATCCATGTGCGCGTCCAGGAGCGAGGTGACGAGGTTCGTCGCACCCGGACCCGACGTCACGATGCAAACGCCGACCCGGCCGGTGGCCAGCGCGTATCCTTCGGCGGCATGTCCCGCCCCCTGCTCGTGGCGCACCAGAATATGCCGGAGCTTAGCGTGGAAGATCGGATCATACGTCGGGAGGATCGCACCTCCCGGCATGCCGAAGACGACCTCGACGCCGAGCTCCTCGAGCGCGCGTATGATCGACCGCGCCCCCGTTGACTTCTCGCGAATCACTCGCGGGGTGGCGGCCTGTTCATCTGCGCCTGTCGACGAGTCGGTCGGCGTTTGCCGTTTTGCCATCTCTTCCTCCTTCGTTGTGGCGGCACACCGGGCATCGCAGGCCAGGGGCCGTGCTTCGGCAGGCATGAAAAAACCCCTCGAACGAGGGGCGCGCGGCACGTCGCCAACGGCTTGTGCAGCGCGTCAGTTACGTACCAGAAGAGTTCTCACAGGTTGACCATAGCCGCAGAACCGGCCAGATGCCAAGCCGGTCGGAGTTTGTCTCACTATTTGAATCACGATCTCGCAATGCGAGCTACTTGATTGTCGAAACGGGCTTTCCCGGCGCTCTCCCTCCCGCTCCCGCCTTCCGCCAGTCCTCGGACACGCACCGGAGAAGGCCGGCGGCGCATATCGCCCCACCGGGAGGTCGATCGACCCGGTCGCGATTCGAGGACACCTGTACACCTCGGACTTTCGGCCTCCTCGACAAATCAGTGAATTGCTTATCACTGTGGTTTGAGTCGCTGCCGCCCGAGCCTCCCGGCCGTCCCAGTCCCGCACGCCCTAAGGTGGAACGGTGAAGCAAACTGACGACCACCACGTTGCCGCCCTCGATCGCCTTGCCGACCAGTTGCGCGTCGTGATGAGACTCGGCGAGATGCTGTTGTCCGCCGGCGCTTCGGCTTTCCGAGTCAAAGACGGCATGGACCGGATTGCACATGCAGTGGGCATCGACAAGATCTCCATCCAAGTCACCTACACTGAAATCGCCGCCCCCGCCTTCGCCGGCGGGACGTTCCGGACGGAACTCGTTGAGCAGCGGGTCATGGGAATCAACGCCGAACGCATAGACGACCTCAATGACTTCGTCCACAACCTTCCCGGGAAGATGTTGGTCGAAGACGCCGACGACATGCTTGACGCTTTCGCGAACAAAGACCCTCTGTACTCCATGCCCGTATCCGCCCTCGCTTCGGGCGTAGCATGCGCAGGCTTCGCATTCCTCAACCAGGGTGGCTGGGTCGAGTGCCTGGTCGTCTTCTTCGCTGCTCTGGCAGGCCAGGCGACCCGCAAGACGCTGTTGCGCCGCCACATGAATCACTTCGCCGTGTGGATGGCGTGCGGATTCGTCGCCACAAGCCTCTACATGGGAATCGTGTCGGTCTTCCAAATAGCCGATATCGTCGACGCCTCCCACCAGTCCGGAGTCGTCTCCTCGGTGCTTTTCCTCGTCCCCGGCTTCCCTCTCGTCACCTCGATACTCGATCTCATCCGACAGGACTATATCGCTGGAATCGCGCGGGGCGTGTACGTCGTCATGCTTCTGATCTCGACGGCGGCCTCCGTATGGGCGGTGACGGGACTTCTCAACTGGAACGTCAACCCGTCCGCTGACGGGTACCACCTGAACACCTGGCTCCTACTACTCGGGCGCATTCTCGCGAGCTTCGTCGCAGCCTACGGCTTCGCCATGCTCTTCAACGCTCCCCAGCGCGCAAGCTTCATCGCAGCCGTCATCGGCACGGTCATCAACGTTCTCCGACTCACCGCCCAGGACGCCGGGCTCGGACGGATGTCGGCCATCGGACTGGCGGCGTTCCTAGCGGGGCTTCTCGCCGCTCTGGGCGCCAAGTGGACGAAGTATTCGAGGGTGACGCTTTCCGTTCCGGCCGTTGTCGTGATGATCCCCGGCGTCCCGCTCTACCGCGCACTGTCAGCGCTCAATGACGGGCTCCAAGTCAACGCCGCGATCCCGGAAATCGTGACGCTGTGCCTGGCTATCACCGCCATCGGCGTCGGGTTGGCGCTGTCACGTATGGTCACCGACCGCAATTGGCTCATGAGTTAGGACGGAGGCCGCTTGGCCAGCGGGATCCTTAGAAGGAGCCCAAAACGTGGGCAAGGAGGATCTTAACGATCATTGCAACGGGGTATACGAGTGCGTACCCGAGCGCGACACGTGGGTCGGCATTTGTGCGGCCGTTTGCGAAAGCGAGGACCGCAGGCTGCGTCTGAGCGCCGCCCAGAAGGCCGGACAGCTTTGTCCCGCCCATTTTGAAGATCTTACGCATAGTCGCATACAGCCCGACGGCGACAACGAGCGTGACCAATGCGCCCAGTATGAGAATCTTCCACCAGTCGCCAGAGGAGAAAGCGTTGAGAATCTGGGCACCGGCCTTCGTGCCAGCTCGAGCGAGGAACATGAGCAAGCCCAATTCTGCAAGAACCGAATCGGCGGTGTTCGGAAGCACCGTCACCAGCGGACCGATTCGTCCGATCTTGCCCATGATGAGGCCGACGATCAGGATCCCTGCGGCGTACCCCAAAGCGAAGTGGGCGCCGCCGGGAAGTGGGATGTCGATCTCACCGAGGAAGTATCCGAGGGCAAGGCCTATGCCGAGAGACACGGGGTTGATATCGGTCATTCCCTTGGCGGAGTCGCCGAGCCATTTTGAGATTTCCCGTAGTTTCATCGTCGGTCCGACGACGCGGAGACGGTCTCCCATCTCCACCACGAGGTCGGGGATCGCGAGCATGTCGGCGTCGGCGCGCCTGACACGCGAAATTTTCGCGTTCCACCGCTCATCTAGAATCTCGTCCAGTTCGGCGATCGTCTTACCCACGAGAGCCGGAGTCGACAGAGTGATGCGCCGAAAATCCAAAAAACGGCGGTCTGAGCGAAGCGAATGACTCGACCGGTGGCCGAGATGGTGAAGAGCGTCATTGACATTCTCCAACGTGCCTACAACCGTAGCGAGGTCGTCCTTCTCCAGTACGTCGTCCTCGTGAGGTATCCAAATCGGCCCGGTTTCGCCTCGCCGCAAACGCGAAATCTCGATGGGGCCGCCGAGTTCGGCGGAAACTTGAGCTATCGTCGGGCAGTCGTCTCTTTCGACTCGCACATTGAAATGAGTGACGGGGGTAGGCTCATCTGGATCGTCATCAGCTTTCCGCAGAGCGAAATAGGCCGCTCCTATCATTCCAACCACACCGAAAAGATATGCCACCGCGTACCCAACCGTTGCCAGTGGCTCATTGCCAGAGGCCTCACCCGCAGCCGCCAAAGCGGGTGTATTCGTTATGCCTCCCGAGAAGGTCCCCGCAATAAGGGCTCCATCCATGTGAAATACATATCGTCCTAAGACATAAGCAACACCCGCCGCAACAATGAAGACTGATATCATCATGGCAATAGGTCCACTAGCTTGTTTAAGTGAACGAAAAAAGCTCTTTCCCGCACTATTACCAATAGCAAAAGCGAAAATCGCTAGACCAACAGTTCCAAGTTCTTCATCAATAGTGACGCGTATTCCAAGATGCGCACCCAATGCGGATACTCCAATAGCGAGGAAAAGAACAGCAGCTGCCTCCAATCCTATTCCTCCTATTTTTATACGCCCCAAAAGCATTCCCAAACCCATAAGGAGAAACATGAACATTACTGGATATTCATCCAAATATTCCATGACGGTGGTCATTAGAATCCTCCTTCGTGTACGGCCACCGATACATAATCGACCAAAGAGAAACTGCCACTGTAAGTATGACGCAGGTGACATGTATGAGTCTGGGGCTGGAGTCCCATGCTCTCTCTTTGGGTCACTCCCTGACGATACGCACGGCACCCTTGTCCGCTGAAGCGGCCATGGATGCATAGGCCTGTAACGCCTTAGAGACTTCACGGACCCGTGACACCGGTCTCCAGGGGAGCGGACCTCTCTCCTTCCGACGGCGGTCGAGCTCCGCATCGTCTATGGCCAGGCTGATGGTGCGGGATGGAATGTCGATGACGATCCTGTCCCTCTCCCGTACAAGGCCTATGGCTCCGCCGGAGGCAGCCTCCGGCGATATGTGCCCGATCGACAGGCCCGATGTGCCACCTGAAAAACGTCCGTCGGTGATGAGCCCGCACGCTTTGCCCAGCCCTAGACCTTTGAGAAAGGTCGTCGGATAGAGCATCTCCTGCATTCCCGGGCCTCCCCGCGGCCCTTCGTATTGGATGACGACGATATCGCCGGGAACGACCTGTTTGGAGAGGATCAGTTCGATAGCAGCCTCTTGAGATTCGACGACGCGGGCAGGGCCTTCGAAATGAAACAACGACTCATCTACACCCGCGGTTTTGACCACTGCGCCGTCTTCAGCCAGATTTCCAAAAAGGATCGCAAGACCGCCGTCTGCAGTGTATGCGTGTCCGACGTCGCGGATGCATCCATCGATCGAATCTTTGTCAGGGCCATCCCAGCGTGAATCCTGCGAAAAGGGACGCGTCGTCCGCACCCGGCCGGGAGCCGCGAGAAAACGATCCCTTGCAACCTCACTGGCACTGAGGTTCCGGATATCCCACTCCTCAAGCCACGATTTCAAGTCCGAAGAGTGCACGGAATGGACGGTGTCCTGCAGCAGTTTCGCGCGGTACAGCTCGCCGAGAAGCGCTGGAATCCCACCGGCTCTGTGAAAGTCCTCGATATGGAATCGATCTGAGTTCGGAGCGAGTTTCGCCAGGCAGGGCACGTGTCGAGACAACTCGTCGATATCTCGCATGGTGAAGTCGATTTGCCCCTCCTGTGCGGCAGCCAAAGTGTGCAAAATCGTATTAGTCGAGCCTCCCATGGCAATATCCATGGACATTGCGTTCAGAAAGGCATCTCTAGTCGCTATTGAGCGGGGAAGAACCGATTCATCATCGGCCGAGTAGTAACGGCGGGCAAGATCGACGATGCGGTGTCCGGCTTCGACGAAGAGGTCCCTGCGACGTGTGGCTGTTGCCAGCGTCGATCCATTGCCGGGAAGCGAAAGGCCGAGCGCCTCGGTTAAGCAATTCATCGAATTGGCGGTGAACATCCCCGAGCAAGATCCGCATGTCGGGCAAGCGTTCGATTCTACGAGCCCCAATTGATCGTCGGAGACGTCATCGTTAGCTGATAGGGCGATGGCGTCAATCAAGTCGGTGCGATGCTCGATGACGCCGTCAACAGCATTGCCCGACTCCATGGGACCGCCTGAGACGAAGATAGTCGGTATATTGAGGCGAAGCGCCGCCATGAGCATTCCAGGAGTGATTTTATCGCAATTGGAAATGCACACAAGCGCATCAGCCGTGTGTGCATTAACCATGTATTCCACGCTATCTGCAATTATCTCTCTCGAAGGGAGAGAATAGAGCATTCCCGAATGCCCCATGGCTATGCCGTCATCTACAGCAATAGTATTGAATTCCCGACCGATTCCGCCGTATTCCGCTATCGCATCGCACACCAAAGCACCCATATCCTTTAAATGAACATGGCCTGGGACGAAACCCGTGTAAGAGTTGGCCACCGCGATAATGGGTTTGCCGAAATCCTGCGAAGTCATTCCGGTGGCGCGCCACAGCGCACGCGCGCCGGCCATGTTCCTTCCGGTTGTCGATGTCGCGGATCGTAGTCGTGGCATAGAACCTCCCAGGGTGCAAGCATACGCCGCACCCCGGCCGGCCTCTACTTAGGTTTTCATTATGTGAACAGCGCTTGACCCACGTGATCCTCACCGTGTTCGATCCTCGGCGGAATTCGGTTAGGCTTCCCCAACTTTACTATTGTGATCGAGTTTGGGGAACCCCGAGTCGGGAAACTAGACGTTCCGGTGGAAGAAGTCGGCGAGCATCCCATCCGATTCTTCGATTCCGACGGGACTTCCAGAAGCGACCAGCATTCCGCGATCCATGAGGAGCACACGATCTGCCGCTCTCGCACTCTCAAGGCGGTGAGTTATCTCAATGACGGTGACTCCGGGAATCTTCTTAGCCAGATTGCGACGTATTGAATCCTCGAGTCTACGATTGAGGTTGGCCGCGAACTCGTCGAGCACGAGCACCCGCGGCCGCATGAGTAGAGCGCGCGCTAGACACAGGCGCTGGGCTTGCCCTCCCGACAGTCTCGAACCAGACTGCCCCACCGAAGTATCCAAGGATTTCGGCATGCTGCGGACCTCATCCGCCAGGCAGACTGTTTCCAGAACCTCCCAGATCTCCTCTTCCCCGGCTTCGGGGACGCCGAGATTCACATTCTCCCGAATGCTGGCATTGAGGAGTTGGCATCTTTGAGAGACGAGGACTACCGCGTGGCGAAGGGAATCGACGGTATACCGTTGAATCGGCATGTCGTCGACTAGGATCTGGCCCGCAGTCGGATTGTCGTATCGGAGAAGCATGGAGACGGCCGTGCTCTTCCCCGATCCGGAAGGCCCGACAATCGCGATGTGCTCTCCGGCGGCAACCGTGAAACTGACGTCTTTCAAGGAGAAGGCTCCCGTCGGATAGGCGTAGGAGACCCCGGCGAACTCAATAGAAGGCGGACACGACGGCGCATAGACCTCCTGTCCGTCTTCGACGATCTCCGGACTCGTACTGATATTCCACAGACGCCGTGCAGCCGCCAGGGAATGATCGAGATAGCCCGCAGCGTCCTCAATGCCTCGCGGCCCTTCGAAAAGGCGAAGAGTCCCAGCTGCGAGTGCCGCAGTCAACGGAATGGACAGACTCGCCTGCCTAGCGCCGTACACTGCGCCGATAACAGCTGCCAGGCTCAATACGGTGTTGCTCGCTCGCCGTATCGCGTTGCCCGCCCTGGCCACACACGCGGATTCGGCGATTCTCGACCCGATACGGTCCATCTCGGCCAGACGCTCATCCACACGTCCGTATCCGACCACCTCCTCCGTTCCGAATATGGAATCCGTGACATGATGAGTGAGTTCGCGCCGCAATCGAAGTGTGCGGCGAGTAGCGAGCATCGAACGTCGCAATCCGATGAAAGGGACGATGAATAGACCCAACATCACGCATATGGCGGGGATGATGACAACTGACCATCCCACGAGCACGCCCGCTCCTAGGAGGAAAGCCGGAGGTACGACGATGGCCGAGACGAGTGGTGCGAAAGTATGGGCGTAAACGACTTCGATGCGATCTACGTCGCGTGTCAAACTGGCCAATACGTCGCCCGACCTGCTTTGATTGACGATCGCCGGGGCTTTCGGCCACAGCTGCGCGAAAGCCTTCGTTCTGAGGAGCTCGAGGGCTTTGAAAGCAACGTAATGGCCGGTTAGCTGTTCCCCGTAGTAGCAGATCGCCTTGAGGACCGCGATGAGGATCAACCAGACGAGAAGGTTGCCTGCGTCTCCCCCACCGAGGGCGATCAATGCCACCCCGCCAGCTGCGAGCCCGAAAAGCAAGATATCGAGGCTGAGGCTGAGAATCCTGAAGAATGTCGAGACATAGAGGAAGCCGTGGACGGGATGCGTGGCAGAGGTCAGCCACTTGGAAAGCTCTCGCAAAGACGGTTCACTCACGGCCGGTCTCCTCTCTCCAGGACACCGTCCGATAAACGCCAGATTTCATCGACAACCCGCAAAATCGCACGGCCATGTGTGACCACGAGAAGCGTCCACTCGCTCCCCAAGGATTCGATGGCCTCGATGATCCGGGCTTCGGATTCGATATCGACCTGTGACGTGGGTTCGTCCAGAAGCAGGATCTTTCGGCCGGAGAGAAAAGCGCGGGCGAGGGAGATCCGTTGTGCCTGCCCTCCCGATATGAGGCCGCCCTGCTCGCCGATGTCGGCGTGGAGTCCGATGGCGGCGAATTCGTCGGCGACATATGCACGACGGAGCGCTTGCCACATTTCGTCGTCGGTGGCCTCGGGCTTCGCGACACGAAGGTTGTCTGCGATGCTCCCGGTGAAAAGCCATGTGCGCTGAGAGACCTTCGCCGTCAGGCTCCTCGTCTGGACCGGTGAAAGGCCTTCGATAGACCGCCCTGCGATCCTCACGCTCCCCGTCTGGACTGGCAGAGTCCCGTTGATGACTTCCAGAAGAGTGGTCTTCCCGGCACCAGACCGACCAATTATGGCAGCTTTGGTTCCTTGGCGGACAGTCAGTCCGACATTCGTAAAAACGGCTCCCCGCCCATAGTCGAAACTCAGACTGTCGACGACAATGGAACCTTCGCGGCTTCCAGACGGCAACCCCCCATGCGATGCGATAGATCCCCGAGACGCCAGATAGGCTGCAATCGCCTTCTGTGAAGCCAGTCCGCCCATGCCGACGTAGAAGAATCCAGCCACCTGGGTGAGAGGTTCTATGAGGAGCACCGTTAGGAACATCGTTGTCAGAGCGTCCGGCAGATCGATGGCTCCTGCGCGGAACCGAGCGATCGTCAACGCAGCGGTGCAGCAGATGAGAACGAGTGAGAAAAGCCCGTCCACGACGACGATGACCAATTGGTTTCCTGCGAGGAGCCGCATAACCGCACCGCGATTGCGTTCTCCCTGTTCGCGTAACTGGGCCTCAATTCGCGCTCCGGCGCCGAAAAGGCGAATCGTTTCCAGATTTCGTATCGCATCCAGATAGCGATCGGCCAGCGCGGCGCGTTCGCGACGTGAATGCGCCGAAGTTTTACGGAAAAACTTCATGAAAAGGAAAAGGAATATCGGTATTAGGAAACATAACAATATTATTGTTATTCCCAGTAAAAGATCAATAGAAATTGAAACGTAGAAAAGCACGATAAAAGGTATAATTATCGCTGCCATTGCTGAACCAAAGTATGCTTGCCTGTATTCCGCAACTCGTTCCACGTTATCGGTATGAAGTGCGACTAGATTGCCGGATGAGAATTCCGAAGATTCATCATCCCGAGAAGAACTCGAAGCGAAAACCGCTTGGAGCAATCGGCGTCGCATAGTGCGCTCTTCCCTTCTCGCCGCCATTCCGCCATACCATATCTCAAAGAAACTCGCACACCCTGCGAACAGCATGGCAAGTAGAGAAAACATCCACCCACTGCCACCAGCTATATAGTGAACGACCGACACAAGTATAGCTCCGGTGGACAGACTCACTGCCACACGCATAAAAGCCACAACACGAGTGTCAATGCGCCCACGAGGGGAAATCACTGATGATTTAGGCATGCTATGTTCCATTTTTCTGTGAAAATTCTAGAGAAAACCATCCACGAAATGGAGACTAAAAGCGCATTTCGACATTGCATCTTCACATTTCAATATATCGAAATAAATCTCCATCAATCTCATCCTTTATCTGAGACGATGAGTGAAACCGAAAAAGGAACTCCTCTCTGTTGACGCCCCGGTGCAATGGCACCCGTGTGCTCAAAACGGAGTTCCCACGCTGACAGAACCAGCAGGCGAAGGCTCTCCGTCGTCAAGTTTACTTGCTTGTGGGCGATCGGGCGGACTTGCAGGGCCTCGGCCGAAGGCGGCAGACCCAAAACGCAATCTTAGGAATTCCGGGAAAGTGAAGGACGCCCGCAATGCGGCGTTGCGCGCGAGCTAGAGCTGCGTAGTATGGAAGGGTCCTTGTGCGCACTTCGTACCGGTTTGCACAATCAGCCGAGGCAAGAGGAGGGTATATGGCCTTATCGGGTTGTTGTTTTATGTGGTTGGGCCGCACGGAATCGGGGGGAGCCCCCCCCCTTTTTTCGCCGTGCGGCCTGATACGTTGGGTCATATCGGTTTGTGTGGTGGGTGGGAGCGTGTTCCCACCCGGGGTATGGGTGACGGCGGTGTCCTACTCTCCCACACCCTGGCGGGTGCAGTACCATCGGCGCTGGCGGGCTTAGCTACCGGGTTCGGAATGGGACCGGGCGTTTCCCCGCCGCTATGACCACCGTCAAGCCTGTCGGATACCCTGCCTGTGGCTGCCGCGGGCGGGGCGTGGGAGCCGGGAATCGTATAGTCGACGCGAGACCACCCCGTCAGGGGCGTGATGGTGTAGGCGGTCGGTCCATTAGTACCGGTCAGCTCCACCCCTTACGAGGCGTCCACGTCCGGCCTATCAACCCCGTCGTCTGCGGGGGACCTCACCCAGCACACAGGCTGGATGGAGAACTTATCTTGAAGCAGGCTTCCCGCTTAGATGCTTTCAGCGGTTATCCCTCCCGAACGTAGCCAACCAGC
>ERZ772960.86-NODE-86-length-87960-cov-4.993015_pt1 | contig 87960 bp, 82 predicted proteins | sample MGYA00580678_ERZ772960 | MGnify/ENA primary metagenome ERZ772960 (study PRJEB29015, sample SAMEA2737930) | human oral metagenome | biome: human oral; feature: human-associated habitat; material: dental | place: China | collected 2059 ...
TCAAAACCAACCTTCGCGAGAATCGATTTTTTGCGGCAAGGTGAGCGGTTGGTGGACGAAAAGGGCACTTATAATGTTAAATTTATTACATAAAACTAGACAAGAACGGTTGTGCTAAGTACGCGCGCATGGGCAACGGCACAGAAAGCACGTACGCTTACGACCGCCAACGCGAGTAGTTGTAGGACATACTGCTCATGGCCAACGGAAACAGTATCATGGAAACGCAGAAGTCATCTGCCATCGACAGCCAGTTTTTTGGCTTGCAGAGAATGTATAGAATGACTTCCGTCAGGTCATTTTAGAGACATAACCACGTTTAGCCACAGATAAATGGTGCAGAATTTTGGATTTTATCGTATCTTTGTCCAGTACTTCGTGCATGAGAGGGGTGTTTGTTTTGGTTTTGCATCACAAAGATAATAAACTCCTCTCAATTCCTATAAACAATAAAAGTCGAGGCAACTTCATTGTAAAAACGTTTTGAACAATAAGGAGATAAACAATGTGCAATAGCAGCGACATCGTGTCCGCTGTTCTACCGAGGGCAGTGAACACTGTGGTTTTCGACATGCCCCCATTGGTTTATGTGCGACTAAATATGAGGGAGTTATCCAACCATTAACACCATTAATGATGGAAAAGGTAAGAGATTGTCAGTTGTTTATGACAACAACAGACGAAAAGATGTTTTGTAAGGCCTTGAGAGTTTTTAATCCTAATATATACTTTTTGGATGTAAAGCCCTCTTTTGAGGCATGTATAGACGAGCGCTTGGTTACCGATGTAACGAGATTGGATAGTGATATATTCTCAATAGTCAATCTTGACATGATTACTAAGGAAGAATTGAGCAAGTGTTATAAAATACGCAGTGGATATTATCACTTTTTCCAACTAGGCCGAGCTCAAATGCAATTCTTACGTTCAGCACCTGATAGAAATATAGAAGGTTGTTTGCAGCATGGCAGAATAGCCGATTCGTATAAGATAGTCGACAAAGAAGAAAGGGCATGGAAGAATAAGGTGTATGCTATTCTAAAGAAAATAGGACAGAAAGTATATTGGTATTACACCTTACCCGATGGAACAAGAGAAATTTCAACTAAGCCAGAGAACAATCTGGTTGCATTTCCTGATGCTGCTGTAAACTATAATGGTAAGTCAGGTAATTTCATGATTCATAATCGAGCAAAGTTTGTTCCTCAAAATATCGCCGTAAGCGAACTAAATGATAATCCAGACCTTGCAGGTGTATAAGGTGTTTTGTTGTCAAGAAGGAAACGAGTTTGGAAACCCTATATGCTCGGTTGCATTTTATTAAACCGAAGTCGGTTCATTACGGATTTTCAAAAGCAGCGTGTTATGAAAATCCTCCTTTATTATTTGGAATATGACCGGCGAGTTCACGCTTTGCCCGTGTTCAGTCTTTCCTTTGGCAAAATCAAAGCGTTTTTTCTAATGAACTGATTGGGGTTAAATGTGTGTTATGGAATAATGTACGGCATTTGCAGTGGGCAAATAAGTATAGGGCGGCGATTATTTGCAGAGTTGGAAGAAAAGTATTAATTTTGCATAATAGTTAAAATCAATTACAACAACAAATTAAATTCGGTATGAAAGCATACGTTTTCCCTGGTCAGGGAGCACAATTTGCGGGTATGGGCAAAGACCTGTACGACTCAAAGCCTTTGGCAAAGGAATTGTTTGATAAGGCCAACGAAATCCTTGGTTATAGTATCACGGACATCATGTTCAACGGAACGGACGAACAACTTAAAGAAACAAAGATAACTCAGCCTGCTGTGTTCTTGCACAGCGTTATTTCGGCCCTTTGTTTGGGCGACGAATTTACCCCATCAATGGTTGCCGGACATAGCTTGGGCGAGTTTTCTGCACTCGTAGCAGCAGGCGCGTTGAGCTTTGAAGATGGCTTACGCTTGGTTTATGCCCGTGCAATGGCCATGCAAAAGGCTTGCGAAGTGGCTCCCGGAACAATGGCCGCCATCGTTGGATTGGACGATGAAACGGTGGAGAAGGTTTGCCAACAGGTAAGCACAACGGGCAACGTGGTGGTTGCTGCCAACTACAACTGTCCCGGACAGCTTGTTATTTCGGGTAACATTGATGCCGTAAACCAAGCTTGCGAACTGCTTAAAGAGGCTGGTGCAAAACGTGCGTTGCCCTTGAAGGTGGGTGGAGCCTTCCATTCGCCCTTGATGCAGCCCGCAAAAGACGAATTGCAGACTGCCATTGAGAACACTACGTTTGCTGAACCCAAGTGTCCCGTTTACCAAAACGTGGATGGACAGGCCCACACTGCACCCGAAGAGATTAAGAAGAACCTCATAGCGCAGCTTACCAGCTCGGTAAGATGGACTTCTAGCGTGCAAAACATGATAAAGGACGGTGCTGACGACTTCACCGAATGCGGTCCAGGTAAAGCCTTGCAAGGCATGATTGGTCGCATAGACAAGGCTGTTGCTGCACACGGCATAGAATAATCATTACTTGGGAGTGCCTTTCTGCGCTCCACCTTTGGAATAAACACACCATCGTGAACAACAAGATTATCATATATCAGGTGTTTCCACGGCTTTTCGGCAATCGCAACCTCACTAACAAAAAGTGGGGAACGATTGCCGAAAATGGCTGTGGGAAGATGAACGACTTCGACGAACAAGCCCTGCAACGCATCCGCAAGTTGGGCATTAGCCACATTTGGTTTACAGGAATTATCCGACACGCATCTCAAACGGACTACTCTGAGTACGGTATTCCCGCGCAACACAGTGTTATAGTGAAGGGTAGGGCGGGTTCGCCTTACGCCATTACCGACTATTACGACGTATCGCCAGACTTGGCCGTAGATGTTGAACATCGGTTAGAAGAGTTCAAGGCATTGGTGCAAAGGGTGCACAAGTGCGGCATGAAGGTAATCGTTGATTTTGTACCCAACCATGTTGCACGAGAATATAAGTCGGTTTGCAGACCGAATGGCGTGGCCGACTTAGGTGAAAACGACGACACTAGCCTGCATTTCTCTACCAACAACAACTTTTATTATTGTTGGGGAAAGCCGTTCGAACCCTCCATTCCGCTTACCGATAGCGCAGGAAACACCTATCATGAGCAGCCAGCAAAGGCCACAGGCAACGACCGTTTCGACAATCATCCCGGCATTAACGACTGGTATGAAACCATTAAGCTGAACTATGGCGTAGACTATTGTGATGCTGCTGGGCGTAGCGAGCATTTTGTTCCTGTGCCCGACACTTGGAAAAAGATGGTAGACATCCTTTTGTTTTGGGCAGATGCGGGTGTAGATGGTTTCCGTTGCGACATGGTTGAAATGGTTCCAACAGCCTTTTGGCAATACGCCACGGGCATATTAAAGGAAAATTATCCGCAAACCATCGTCATTGGCGAAGTTTACGACCCTTACCAATACCGCGCTTATGTGCAGTCGGGCTTTGATTACCTTTATGATAAGGTGGGCATGTACGATTGTATGAAGAGCATTGTGCGCCAAGAAAGCCATGCAGCTGCCATTACACACCAGTGGCAATCGCTCGACGATATTGGTAAGCACATGCTTTACTTCCTTGAAAACCACGACGAGCAGCGCATTGCAAGCCCTTTCTTCTGCGGCGATGCCCAGCGGGCGATACCTGCCCTTATCGTGTCGGCCTTGATGCAACGCAATCCCATGCTGATATATGCAGGCCAAGAGTTTGGCGAACCAGGCATGGACAACGAAGGGTTTAGCGGTATAGATGGACGTACAACCATCTTCGACTATTGGACAGTTGGCTCTCTTTATCGTGGTTACTTCGACCGCGAAAAGCTTTCTGCACAAGAAAACGAGATTTATGCCCAGTATCAGCACATCCTTCGCATTGCACGTGGCGAGTCGGCTATTGGTAAAGGTCTTTTCTTCGACCTGATGTACGTCAATCCGCAGTCAGACCATTTCAATCCTGCACGGCATTTTGCCTTCCTAAGAAAATGGCAAGACGAATTGCTTTTGGTGGTGGTTAACTTCTCTGGCGAAAGCAATAGTGTGCAGGTAAACATCCCCAGGCACGCGTTTGATTATCTGCAACTGCCCGAAGGACATTTTGGCGCGATAGATTTGCTCACTGGCGAAACAACCATTGAGAACCTCGGCCGCGATGGAAACATCTCAATGACGCTCGCTCCATATAACGGAAGAATTTTTAAGTTTAACACTAAGATGAAAGACAACGAACTATTGCTGTGCACGCACAATAAGGACGAGTTTCCACCTGCGCATACGGCCGAACATCTACTTAACCAAGTGATGATTAGAATGTTCGATTGCGGACGTTCAACCAATGCGCACGTAGAGCGGAAGAAGAGCAAGATAAGCTATACGCTTGATAGAAAACCTTCGCGACAAGACGAAAAGGAGATAGAACGACGCATGAACGAGCTGATAGAAGAGGACCTTCCTGTTACCTACGAACTTGTAGATAGGTACGACTTACCCGAAGGTATTGACCTGTCGCGCGTGCCCGACGACTATTCAAGCATGGTGCGTATTGTTAGAATAGGCGATTTCGACGCTTGTCCCTGTATAGGCAAGCATGTGCGTTCTACGAAGCAGATTGGCAAATTCGTGCTGTTGGGCACCAATTGGGACGAACCTACACGTACTTTCCGCGTTCGTTTCAAGTTGGTGTAGGCCACATCCGTCGGCAGCGGCTTAGGGCTGTGCTTACCATATTAGGTTGGTTGTCAAACGAAACCCAATTGTTAGTTTGGTTTCGTTTGGCCGCCAGCCTATCTCTTTTTTGTCATTTTAACTGTTTGTTCCTTCCTGTCGTATAGTCAATTACGTTCATTTCGTTGCCTATCTCTTTTTTGTTTTTTGGCTAGATGTGCTTGCTTTTGTCCATCAGCTTATGATGTTTTCGCATAAAGCGTTCGGGTAAATGTTCTTTTCGGTGTTATTTTGTTCTTTACTTATTGGCTGATAGGGAGATAGGCACGCCCACTCTTTGTTTTGTAATTAATGCAAAATACCCATAAATTAGTATTGTTTGGTACTGTTTTTCGATGTAACTTTGCATCCGAGATCAGCTATTGAGCAGATATTCAGCTATGTTTTTGTGCGTTACGGCACATTATGTCAAACAAACATTGAACAAAAATGAGACAAGAATGGAGAGGCTTCACAGGCAAGAAATGGCTTGATGAAGTCAACGTGCGTGAATTCATACAGAACAACTACACCGCTTACGATGGCGACGAGAGTTTTCTGGCCGAACCGACAGACGCCACCAACAAGCTTTGGGGTATGCTCCAAGCCCTTCAAAAAGAAGAGCGCGCCAAGGGAGGAGTGTTGGATATGGAGACCGAAGTGGTGTCTGGGATGACGGCTTACGGCCCAGGCTACATCGGCGAGAACACTAAAAGCCTCGAAAAGGTTGTAGGTATACAAACCGACAAACCCCTCAAGCGTGCCTTTATGCCTTATGGCGGCATCCACATGGCCGAACAGGCTTGCACTACTTACGGCTACAAGCCTTCTGAAAAACTGCACGAGATATTTACTAAATACTGTAAAACACACAACGACGGCGTTTTTGATGCTTATACCGACGAGATGAAGCTCGTTCGCCACAATCACATCCTTACGGGTTTGCCCGACACTTACGGTCGTGGGCGTATCGTTGGCGACTATCGTCGTGTTGCGCTTTATGGTGTAGATTTCCTCATCGACGAGAAGGAAAAAGACAAACGCAACTGCGGTTGTGGCGTTATGACCGAAGACATCATACGCTTGCGCGAAGAAATTTCAATGCAAATTAAGGCATTGAAAGAATTGAAAGAAATGGCCGAGATTTACGGTTACGACATTTCTAGACCAGCTAACAACGCTCGCGAGGCCGTGCAATGGCTTTACTTTGGCTATCTGGGTGCCATTAAAACGCAAAATGGTGCGGCAATGTCTGTTGGACGTATCTCCACTTTCCTTGATATCTATATCCAAAGAGACTTTAACGAAGGCACACTCACCGAGGCCGAGGCACAAGAACTTATCGATCACCTTGTGATGAAGTTCCGTATGGTGAAGTTTGCCCGTATTCCTGCTTACAATCAGCTTTTCTCTGGCGACCCAGTTTGGGCAACGCTCGAAGTGGCCGGTATGGGACAAGACGGCCGTTCGATGGTTACGAAGAGCGATTTCCGTTTCCTTCATACCCTCGAAAACATGGGACCATCGCCCGAACCCAACCTCACGGTGCTCTATTGTTCGCGATTACCCCAAGGCTTTAAGCGTTACGCATCGAGAATTTCGGTGAAAACAAGCTCCATTCAATACGAAAACGACGACGTTATGCGTCCTATCTGGGGAGACGATTACTCCATCTGTTGTTGCGTTTCGGCCACACAGACGGGTAAGGAGATGCAGTTCTTCGGTGCACGTGCCAACTTGGCCAAGTGTCTAACCTACGCTATCAGCGGCGGTGTCGACTCTAAAACCCGCGAACAATGCGGTCCTGCCCTCCGTCCGATACTTGGCGACGTGGTAACTTACGAAGAATTCATGCCCCGTTTCATGGATATGATGGAATGGCTGGTTGGTGTTTACGTCAACACGCTTAACCTTATCCACTACATGCACGACAAATACTTCTACGAGGCAGCCGAATTGGCCTTGATAGACACCGATGTACGCCGTACATTCGCAACGGGTATTGCTGGGTTTAGCCACGTGGTAGACTCCATTTCAGCCATTAAGTATGCGAAGGTCAACATCATCCGCGACGACACGGGCTTCCCCGTTAAGTTCGAGACAGTTGGCGATTTCCCCCGCTACGGCAACGATGACGACCGTGCAGACGACATCGCCGTGTGGCTGTTGAAGACGTTCATGAATATGATTCGTAAGCACCACACCTATCGCAAATCGGAACCCACCACGAGCATCCTCACCATTACCTCGAACGTTGTTTACGGCAAGTTCACCAGCAACATGCCCGACGGCCGTCCAGCAGGTGCTCCTTTGTCGCCAGGTGCTAATCCTTCGTATGGTGCAGAGAAGAACGGCTTGCTGGCTTCGCTTAATTCGGTGGCCAAACTTCCATACGAATATGCGCTCGATGGCATTTCCAATACGCAGACTATCGCCCCCAGCACACTCGGGCACAATGAAGAGGAACGCGTAAATACGCTTGTAGGCGTGATGGACGGCTACTTCGACCAAGGCGCACACCATCTTAACGTGAACGTGTTTGGTGTTGAGAAACTCATCGATTGCATGGAACACCCGGAGAAAGAGGAGTACGCCAACTTCACCATCCGTGTAAGCGGATATGCCGTTAAGTTCATCGACTTAACAAAAGAGCAGCAACTCGACGTAATTGCACGTCAGGCTCACAGCAAGTTGGCATAAAGAAACTTGGCGTTACGGCCATATATTTAAGTCCCTCTGCGCTTTTCCGTGGAGGGACTTTCTTCTAACGCTGTTCACCAACTCATCAGATCAGCATTTAGCGAACAACAATCAGGGCTATCTCATGCCCAGCAGGATAAATAATGGAAAACAATAACACGTTTGTTCCAACCAACGCGAACGCAACCAACGAGGCAATGCCACGTAAAGCTTACGTTCATTCCATCGAGTCGTTTGGTTCAGTAGATGGCCCAGGCATTCGTTTCATCATCTTCTTAAGCGGATGCAAGATGCGTTGCCGCTATTGTCACAATCCCGACACGTGGGCAATGAAGTCTGCCGACATGCGTTCGGCCGACGAACTTTTGCAGCAGGCGTTACGTTTTCGCCCCTATTGGGGTAAGGAAGGTGGCATAACGGTGAGCGGAGGAGAGGCTTTGCTGCAAATTGACTTTATGCTCGAACTCTTCGAAAAGGCAAAAGCGCTAGGCATAAACACCTGCCTAGACACTGCCGCACAGCCTTTTACACGCCAAGAACCCTTCTTCTCAAAGTTTACCAAACTGATGGGCCTTACCGATTTGGTGCTGCTCGATATCAAGCACATAGATAACCAAGAGCATAAAAAACTAACAGGGTGGGACAACACCAACGTGTTGGATTGCGCCAGCTACCTTTCGCAAATCCAAACGCCCGTGTGGATACGCCACGTGCTTGTTCCTAGCATTACCGACAACGACGCTTATCTATACGCTTTGCGCGATTTTATCAAGACCTTGCACAACGTAAAGTGCATAGAGGTGTTGCCTTACCATTCGATGGGAGCCTACAAGTGGCAGAAATTGGGTCTGAACTATACGCTGAACCACATTGACAGTCCGACAAGAGAACGCGTAGAGAACGCCGAAAGGATATTACTTTCGGCCTTAAACAATGATTAGCAAGCTGTATTTGCCCTTGTTACATGGGCAAAATGCGGCAAAAACACCCCATAAATACTTTATGTTGTTGCAAAAACTCACACACACCTTGCACAACACGTAAGCAATTGGGCCAACAAGCACTTGTCTTGTTGGCCCAATTGTTAATACCTTTTTTTGGTGTACTTCGTTTCAAACAGCACCTTTTGTGGCTCTTTGTCCGAATGGCAGGTGTAGGCAAAGCTAAAACCAGCCTCTTTATAAGGTTTCAAATTCGTTGATTCGATAATCGATTTAAGCAGCATGTCGTCTATTAACTGCCTGTTCTTGTTGATGATGGCGGCATCGTCCATCTTGTCTACAAACGAACAATAATAGTGATAGGTTTTTGTTTCGGGGTAAAACACCACACTATCCGTGCGTGTATAGTTGACAGCTGGCGTGGGACAATACTTTGCCGTGTACTCCTTAGCCTCTCTTTCGGCTCGTTTTTCCATGCTTTCGTGGCACGCGGTAAGCATCGCCGCACCCCATAATAAGAAGAATATCTTTCTCATCGTTTCTTTATTTTAGTACAAAGGTAGCTATTATTTGCCAAAATTATAGGCGTAAGCAATAAAATCCCAATTAAAATACTTAACTTTGCCGTTAAAAATAAATCTTCTTTTCCAAGAATGAACCATATAAGAAACTTCTGCATCATCGCACACATCGACCACGGGAAGTCTACTTTGGCCGACCGTATGCTGGAATTTACCAAGACCATTCAAGTTACAGGCGGGCAAATGCTCGACGATATGGACTTGGAGAAAGAGCGCGGCATAACCATTAAGAGCCACGCCATACAGATGGAATACCAGCACGAGGGACAAAACTATGTGCTTAACCTCATCGACACTCCGGGACACGTGGATTTTTCTTATGAGGTTTCACGCAGTATCGCCGCCTGCGAAGGGGCATTGCTCGTTGTAGACGCAACACAAGGCGTACAAGCGCAAACCATCTCGAACCTCTATATGGCCATCGAACACAATTTGGAGATTATTCCCATCATCAACAAGGTGGACATGCCCAGCGCCATGCCAGAAGAAGTTGAAGACGAGATTGTTGAACTGCTGGGTTGTGATAAGGCCGACATCATACGCGCATCGGGTAAGACGGGCGAGGGCGTTGAGGACATCCTTAATGCCGTTGTGCAAAGGGTGCCACATCCCACAGGCGACGATAATGCTCCACTGCAAGCGCTTATCTTCGACTCGGTGTTTAATTCCTTTCGTGGAATTATTGCCTACTTCAAGGTGATGAACGGCGTTATACGCAAGGGCGACAACGTGAAGTTTTTCAATACGGGCATGGAGTATGCGGCCGATGAGGTGGGCGTGCTTAAAATGGACATGGTGCCCAAGCAAGAGTTGCGTACTGGCGAGGTGGGCTACATCATCAGTGGAATAAAAGATGCCAAGGAAGTGAAGGTGGGAGATACCATTACCCATCGCGACAAACCATGTCAATCGGCCATAGAAGGCTTTCAAGAAGTAAAGCCAATGGTGTTTGCTGGCGTCTATCCCATCGAGCCTTCGGAATACGAAAACCTGCGCGCATCGCTCGAAAAACTGCAACTGAACGATGCCTCGCTGACGTTCTCGCCCGAGTCGTCGGTGGCTTTGGGCTTTGGTTTTAGGTGTGGTTTCTTGGGTTTGCTGCACATGGAGATTATACAAGAGCGACTAGACCGCGAGTTTAATATGGATGTCATCACCACGGTACCCAATGTTTCGTACATGGTTTACGACAAGATGGGCAACGAACGTGAGGTGCACAACCCTTCGGGATTGCCCGACCCAACGATGATAGACCATATAGAAGAACCCTACATCAGGGCGTCTATCATTACCAACGTTAACTATATAGGGCCGATAATGAAACTTTGCATGGACAAGCGAGGCGAACTTATCAACCAAGAATACGTTAGTGGCAATCGCGTTGAACTGCATTTCATGCTGCCCTTGGGCGAAATCGTTATCGACTTCTACGATAAGTTGAAGTCTATTTCCAAGGGTTACGCCTCGTTCGACTACCATGTCGATTGTTTTAGGCCCTCGCGATTGGTTAAACTCGACATCTTGTTGAACGGCGAGGCCGTTGACGCCTTGTCTACGCTTACCCACTTCGACAATGCCACGACCTTTGGTCGCAGGATGTGCGAAAAACTGAAAGAACTTATACCCAGACAGCAATTCGACATAGCCATACAAGCCGCCATCGGTGCAAAGATTGTTGCACGCGAAACGGTGAAGTGCCTTAGAAAAGATGTAACGGCCAAATGTTATGGTGGCGACGTTAGTAGAAAGCGTAAGTTACTTGAGAAACAGAAGAAAGGAAAGAAACGTATGAAGCAGATTGGAAACGTGGAAGTTCCGCAAAAGGCATTCCTGGCCGTGCTGAAACTCGACTAACCGCTGCAAGAGAGAAGAAAGGAGTGGAGACATGAAAGAACTCAATAATACCACACGCGACATCGCTCGCGAATTGGCGCGAAAGTATAGCACCATGACTCACGACGAACTCGACATTTTAGAGAGCGTCTTGGTGCCAATGAAGTTTGCTAAGGGGGAAATCATTCTCAAAGAAGGCGACGTTTGCGAACATATTTATTATGTAGAACGTGGTCTTACTCGCCAATTCTACTTTAAGAATGGCAAGGAACTTACCGAGCATATCGGGGTGGAACACAGCATCGTGATGTGTATCGAAAGCCTTTTTAAGGAGAAACCCACTTACTTACAACTGGAAGCACTCGAACCTACGCTCGTCTATGCCATGCCTAAGCATAGGTTGGAAGAGGTGGCGTTGCACAACGTAAACATTCAGATATTGTACAGAAAGATTTTGGAGGAGAGTCTCATTATCTCGCAAGTGCATGCCGACATGTTGCGTTTTGAAACGGCACAAGACCGCTATTTGAAACTTTGTAAGCAGTCGCCACAAGTTGTTTTGCGTGCGCCATTGGTGTATGTGGCCAGCTATTTGCAGATGACTCCCGAAACCCTTTCGCGTGTTAGGGCGGCATCGTTGTATGCAGATAAGGATTAAGATGGCATCTTTTTAGTCCTTTTGTACCTTTCGCATATCTGCGTTAGGCCTTATTTCTTGTGTCCTTTTTTATCTTTGGCTGGTATCAAAATGATGCAGTCAACCCCGAATTTGTACAATTTTTAGTACAAATTTTAACATCCTGAGTGCCCTTTCTGTCCACCAATCGCTCACCTTGCCGCAAAAAATCGATTCTCGCGAAGGTTGGTTTTGATGCAAAATGTGTTGTTATGTGAGTGCTAACAAACTGGATGTTTATTCCAATGAACCGCCCTTTGTACCAGATTTTGGGCTATTTGCAGCAAAATAGAGTGCGTTTTGGTGCAAAATAGAGTGCATTTTGGTGCTAAATGCAGTGCGTTTTGGTGCTAAATGCAAGGTAAAATGGTGCTAAATGCAAGGTGAAATGGTGCTAAATGCAGTGCAAAATGGTGCTTAACGCAAGGCAAAAAGCATAAACATACACGGCAAAGGTATAAATATAACCCTTTCGAACCATGAAACACGTGGCTGAAAAGGGTGAAATAGTCGTTAAAAAGCGGGTTTTTAGGTGCTAAAAGCAGGTTGTAGGGGTTGAAAAATTATGAGTCAACGACCAATCTAGAAAGGCTAAATGGTGCAAAATGCAGCTTTTGTTCTCAAAAATAGACAAAGGTAAAGGTGTGAAAGGCTAGAAATGGTGACTTTTTACCAACTTTATAGCCTATATTTTCGCTAGAACGGAGTGAAAATTAGAATGGATTTGTAAAATAAAATGTAAGAATTTAAGTTTTCGAGATGATGAGTAGGTGAATTTTTGATCCGATGATTTGGTGAGTTTGTGAGTTCATGAGTTGATATGAATTTATAAGTTGGTGATTTGGTGAGTTTGTGAGTTGATATGGGTTTGTACGTTGATGAGCTGATGAGTTTTTGAGTTGATAAGTTTTTGAGTTGATGATTTCTTGAGTTGATGATTTCTTGAGTTGACAAGTTTGTGAGTTGATGTTTTTAAGTTGATAAGTTTGTGAAGTTGACATGCCGATGGTTGATTTGTCCTGCACATCGTATATGATTAGGAGTGTTTATCTTGTGCTGGCATCACAAAGACGGCAAACGTTTCTCAATTTATAAAACATTAGAAATCAAGACGACTTCAATACATAAAGATACTCATGTTTCAGTTAGTTATGCCAATCTAAGAACCTTTTTGTTTCAGACTTTCATTAATATATGCTTGTGGTTCTGCACTTACGGAGCTTTAGTGAGTGGTAGTTAAAAGTGCGCATTGGTTTGTCTATTGACCTTTCAAAAGGGCATGTTTTACCCACTAAGTTACAAAATAAGTTCAAAAGGCCGTGTTCCAGGCCCTATAATATAGTGGGGAGGGACACGGCCTTAATTCGTGGTGATGTAGCTTGCGCAGGATTTAAATCACTGCCCTAGCTAACACCACCACTTATGAATATGTTAAAATAGTTGTCTAACGCTGCATATTAAGCTGCTTTCCTTGAATTATTTGGCTGTGTTGGGCTTTCCTTCGTACTTTCCTGCTACGGTCCTTGTCTTTTTTCCCAAAGTTTGTGCTAACTGGAACGTTATTTTGTAAACGCCATCTTCGTTCTTACTTACCGTAAATTGACTTCCTCTATCTAACTTAGCCGTATTATCGAAAAGAGAACTAGTAATACCACTAGATTCGCAATGAACAGTTTTACCATAATCCTTGGTGGAGAGCGATAAGTTAAGCGTTTCTAACGGTCTTTCATTCTTCTCTATTGATTCTATTCCCAATACAATGATTGCATCTTCATCAGTTTCTTGGGCAGTCATGCTGACCACCTTAGTTTCTTGACCATCAATTTTTACAGTGTTAGATTCATCGTCGTCATCACTGCCGCAAGCGGTGAAAACAGTAAACGAAGCGAGGAGCATCATTGTCAATGCAATGAGCTTGGATGTTTTAGAAAATGTTGTTTTCATAAATGTTTTTTTAGTTTTTCCATGGTGTATTAATGTTGAATCATGATATTGTAGAGGAGTTCTGCGCCAATCCCCATGGTGATTTGTCTGGAAATCCGCCACAACTTACGCTGCAAAATTAGTGATTTAATTTTACATCTTCATCATAAAAGCAACTTTATTTTACAATAATCTTTAATCTTCTTCGCTTTGTCCTATTTATTGTTCAATTTAAACGGAAACTATGGATGAACGTCTTCTGATTGTAGTAGAAATGGAAGTCACCGCATTATATGTTTACTTTAAAAGGGGGGTGAAAGAAAAGGACACCTTATATATAAGGCGTCCTTTGCAATTGCTGCTTGAAGCAGGCATTCATTTTATTTTTATCAATGGCCATAATATGATTATGGTGTGATTTCAGCCAACTCTTTTCTTGTTTCGCGAAAGATATGTTTACTGCCACAGCCATGTTCAAGTAAACTTAGCCTTGGGCGTTTATGCGTGATGAGAACATTCAACTTATAGGTCGACCACCGTAATGCCTGCACCGCCGAACTGCACATGCTCGTCTTTAAATGATGTTACGTTGGGTACGGTGGCTAGGTACTGTCGGATAAGTTGGCGAAGAATGCCGTTACCCTTGCCGTGGAGGATGCGCACACGGGGCATGCCCACAAGAATGGCATCGTCGATGAAGTGCATCACGGCATTAAGTGCCTCGTCGCCACGTTCGCCTCTGATGTCGAGATCTTGGTGAAAGTGGCTCTTACGCTCGTCGATAGTTTGCCGTGTTTCTCTACTCATGGTGTATTGTTTGGCTTGCTCTTTCTCCGTTTGGGTAGCCAGTTCAAGTCGTTTGACGTCCATTTTAGAGCGCATACCCCCGAACACCACCAAGGCCATGCCATTATTGTCGAGCGATTCTACACGTCCAACGGTTGAAAGGCCTTTCATCTTTACTGCATCTCCAGGCTTAATCTCGCCCATAGGCGATTGTTTCTTGCTTACAGCCTCCCTTATTTGCTCGGCAGCTTTCTTCTGTTTCTCGGCCTTTTCCTTAATATGTTTCTCGTGCCTTTCCTTTCTACGCTTTATCTGTTCAATCTTCTTGGCGATAAATTCGTCGTTGGCAACAGCGTCTACTTGTTCGACTGAGGTACGGAACTCGTTCAGTTCTTCGCGAATACGCTTAGTTCGTTCCTTTTCGGCTTGTGCCTCCTTAATTTCACGAATGGTTGTTTCTATACGCTTGTTGCTTTCGCGGAGCAGTTCTTCAGCCTGTTCTTTAGCCCGTTTCAGCACATCTTTCCGTGTCTTGCCAATCTCCTCGATGTCTTTTTCATAACGTTCGATAGTTGCCTGCAATTCTTTCTCTTGCTTGTGGATGGTGGTTCGTTTGTTTTCCCAATAGCGTTTGTCGCGCACTATGTCTTGCAAGTACTTGTCGCTCTGTATATAATCTTCGCCCACAATGCGCGATGCGTCTTGTATTACCTCTTCGGGCAATCCTATTTTGCGTGCAATCTCAATGGCAAACGAACTTCCTGGCTGTCCGATAGACAGCATAAAGAGGGCCTGCATCTCCTTTCTATCATAGAGCATGGCTCCATTGGCCACGCCATCGTGCGTATCTGCAAAATGTTTTAGGTTTTGATAGTGGGTGGTGATGATGCCAAACGCACCCTTGTTACAAAACTGGGTAAGCACAGACTCGGCTATGGCACCACCGATGAGCGGTTCGGTGCCCGTTCCGAATTCGTCGATGAGGATGAGGGTCTTATCGCTGGCATGCCTCATCATCATTTTCATGTTGAGCAGATGCGACGAATAGGTGCTGAGATCGTTTTCGATACTTTGTTCGTCGCCAATGTCTATCATCACGTTTTGGAACACGCCCACCCGCGAAGTGTCGCCCATAGGTACTGATAAGCCACATTGAACCATGTATTGGAGCAGACCTACGGTTTTAAGGCACACGGACTTGCCACCCGCATTGGGGCCAGAAATGATGAGTATGCGCTTTTGTGGAGTGAGTGTAACATCAAGAGGTACAACCCTTTTCCCCTGTTTCTCTAATGAAAGCCTTAATAGCGGATGTGCGGCTTGCCCCCAATCGATGAGCGGTTTGTTGCTTATCTGCGGTTCGATGGCCTTGAAGGTTCGGGCCAACTCTGCCTTGGCACGGATAAAGTCGATGTGCGCCAACAGCTGATAAGAGGCCGTCATGGGGGCGATGTGTGGTCTAATGTCGTTAGACACCTCTTTTAATATGCGCACAATCTCTTTTTTTTCGTCTGCCTCCAATTCTCTTATCTTGTTGTTTGCCTCCACAACTTCGGTAGGCTCGATGTAAACCGTACGCCCAGAGGCCGACTCATCGTGGACGATACCGCCGATTTTGCGTTTCATCCCAGGCAAAACGGGTATCACAAGTCGCCCCTCGCGTATGGCAGGCGTAACGTCTTTCTCTACCAATCCCTCTTGTTGAGCATTGCGGAGGATAGCGTTGAGGATACGCGAAACACTTCCTTCGGTTTGTGCCAGCTCGCGCCTGATGCGCGCCAGTTCGGGCGATGCACTGTCTTTTATCTTTCCAAACTTGTCTACAATCTGCGTAATGCGGCGCACAATGTCGGGAAAGGTGGCCACATCTACGGTTAGCAGTTGGAGTGAAGGATAGGGAAAGCGCGCGTTTTGACCCTCGATAGCCACTTGGCCCTCGGTGGTACGGTTGAGAAACCGCACTACTTGGTGGATGGTGTCGAGCGAACGTAGCAGGTCGAAGAGTTCTTGCTCATCGAGATGTGTCCCTTCGATGCGCAGGCGCGAAAGGGTGGGGCGCAGGTCGAAGAAGTATTGAAGGGGGAAATCGTCTGCTTGGGTTTGCAAAAGCCTGAACTCGCGCGTTTGCGTAAGCCATGTCTGTATCTCGTCGGCATTGTGGCTCATGGTCATATCGTCTACCTTGGTGGTGCCAAGTGCAGACAGACACTTTCCTTTTAACAAGGTTCTAACCTCGTTGAAACCAATTTTCTGCTCAAAGTTATTCGGATAAATCATACTGCAAAATTACTTCACATTATCGAATTGGCAAAACCAAAGGGAGAAAATACTGCTTTAAATGCGGTGTGGAATGTTGCAGACATTCATCTTTCGCCTAGCATTGTTGTGCCGTGTTTGGCGCATTGCATCAATAAAAAAGCACCCGACGAATGTTCGACAGGTGCTTTTGTGGGTTTGTTGCAACTGTGATTATTGCTTGTTTTTCAGCAAATCGCGAATTTCTGAAAGCAGTTTTTCTTCGTTGCTGGGTTCTGCTGGTGCCTCGGGAGCGGCAGGTTCTTCCTTCTTTCGCGAGAGAGAATTGATGCCCTTGATGAGCAAGAAGATGCAGAAAGCTATAATCGTGAAGTCGATAACATTCTGGATGAAATTGCCATACATGATTTTGGCTTTGCCAAAGGGGATAGACAACCCCTTGAAATCCAACCCTCCAATTAGCATTCCGATAATGGGCATCAGCAAGTCGTCTACGACAGAAGAGACGATTTTGCCGAAAGCTCCACCTATGATAACGCCGACTGCCAAATCCAACACGTTACCCCGCATGGCAAAGTCTTTAAACTCGTTTAAAAATTTACTCATTGTTTTTTTTGTTGTTGATAATAATTATTTGTGAAATCCAATGCAAATATAGAAATAAATTCGTAACTTTGCGGTGCAATTGAGGAAAAAAAGCATTGTTTAGGCTAACATTTTGATTTGTTAAACCATTTTGTAATGTCAACTTGCTAAATGCCCCCACACGCATATTTTTAACCCATTAAAAATAAGAACAAAGATGATTAAAATTGGTATTAACGGATTTGGCCGTATCGGTCGTTTCGTTTTCCGCGCTTCTCTCGAAGAGGCTAACGCTAAAGAAGTGCAAGTTGTTGCTATCAACGACCTTTGCCCTGTAGACTACTTGGCATACATGCTGAAGTATGACACGATGCACGGTATCTTCAATGGCACTATCGAGGCAGACGTTGAGAAGTCGCAACTCATCGTAAACGGCAATGTTATCCGTGTAACCGCTGAGCGCAATCCCGCCGACTTGAAGTGGGGCGAGGTTGGTGCAGAATATGTTGTTGAATCTACCGGCTTGTTCCTTTCTAAGGAAAAGTCGCAAGGACACATCGATGCAGGCGCTAAGTATGTTGTTATGTCGGCTCCTTCTAAGGACGATACGCCCATGTTCGTAACTGGCGTAAACGACAAGACCTACGTAAAGGGTACGCAATTCGTTTCTAACGCTTCTTGCACCACCAACTGCTTGGCTCCTATCGCTAAGGTGTTGAACGACAAATGGGGTATCACCGATGGTTTGATGACGACGGTTCACTCAACCACCGCTACACAAAAGACTGTTGACGGTCCTTCTATGAAAGACTGGCGTGGTGGCCGTGCAGCTTCGGGTAACATCATTCCTTCTTCTACCGGTGCTGCTAAGGCCGTAGGTAAGGTTATCCCCGAATTGAACGGCAAGCTCACGGGTATGTCTATGCGTGTTCCTACACTCGACGTTTCTGTTGTTGACCTTACCGTTAACTTGGCTAAGCCTGCCAAGTACGAAGAGATTTGCGCTGCCATGAAGGAAGCTTCTGAGGGCGAACTCAAAGGTGTTCTGGGTTACACCGAGGACGCTGTTGTATCTTCTGACTTCTTGGGCGACCCTCGCACCTCTATCTTCGACGCCAAAGCAGGTATCGCTCTTACCGATACCTTCGTGAAGGTAGTTTCTTGGTACGACAACGAAATTGGCTACTCGCACAAGGTTGTTGAGCTGATTAAGCACATGGCAAAGGTTAACGGCTAATTATTTTAGCGTTAAACTGAACAAAAACGAGCCGTCCTATAAGTTAGGACGGCTTTTTTTTATTACCTTTGCCTTTGTGAAGATGATAACGATATTGGGTCCAACGGCCTGTGGCAAAACGGCCTTGGCTGTTAATCTTGCCGCCAAAACGGGTGGCGAGATTATCAGCGCGGATAGTAGACAGGTGTATCGGGGCATGGATATTGGTACAGGTAAAGACCTGACTGAATATAATGTAGACGGAAAACAAATTCCTTACCACCTTATAGATATAGAGGATGCGGGGCAGAAGTATAACCTGTTTAGGTTTCAAGAAGACTTCAACGCCGCATACGAAGACCTTACCCATCGGGGAGTGCTGCCCATATTGTGCGGCGGAACGGGTCTTTATATGGAGGCGGTGCTGAAAGGTTACGCCTTGTCGCCTGTTCCACAAGACGACAACTTGCGCGAGAAACTATCCGCACGAACGTTAGCCGAGTTAAAAGAGCTGTTGGTATGGTTGAAGGCAAGGAACGGTTCGGTAATGCACAACGAAACGGATGTTGATACGGTAAGTCGTGCCATAAGGGCAATAGAAATTGAATTTCACAACTTACGCCGTCCCGTTGATACACGAAGGCTGCCTGCCGTGAGTTCGCTCATCGTGGGATTAGACGTTGACAGAGACGTACGCAGAGAGCGAATAACTGCTCGACTGAAAGCCAGATTGGAAGAAGGGATGGTAGAAGAGGTGCGCGGACTGCTTGAAAAGAACGGCATTGCGAAAGAAGACCTGATGTACTATGGGCTGGAATACAAGTACGTTACAGCTTATGTGGTTGGAGAAATGTCGTATGATGATATGTTCAAGCAGTTGGAGATAGCCATTCACCAGTTTGCCAAACGGCAGATGACGTGGTTTAGAGGCATGGAACGGCGTGGGTTTAACATCCACTGGTTAAACGCTAGCATGCCAATGGCCGACAAGCTAGTGCAAATTGAAAGGTGGATGGAACAAGAAGACAAAACTATTTACGGAAAGAGAAGATAATAGTATGGCAGCAAACAAGAAATGGGCAATATTGTACTGTCCCAAGAAAGGGATGTACAGTAGAGGAGTTCGTTGGAGTAAGGTTGAACGTAGTTTAATGGACAACGGCATCGACTTTGACTATGTTCAGAGCGAAAACGCCAATAGCGTTGAGCGATTGGTAACCATGTTCATCGAAAATGGTTATCAAACCATAGTTGTTGTTGGGGGCGACTCGGCCCTTAACGATGCTGTTAACTGCCTGATGCGCGTAGACAAAGAAACGAGAGACGGCATAGCGTTGGGCGTTATACCCAACGGGCTGATGAACGACTTTGCTCATTTCTGGGGAATGAAGGACTGCGATGTGGATTCTATCGTGAAATGGTTGAAGAAAAGACGCGTAAGGAAGATAGACTTGGGCCTCATTCGCTATATTAATAAGGAGGGGAAGAACTGCCGGCGGTACTTTCTGAATTGCGTAAACGTTGGGCTGATTGCCACCATCATGAACTTGCGCATGCAAACACGACGCCTTTTTGGGTCGCGTACCTTGTCTTTCCTTTTCTCTTTCGTACTTCTGGCCTTCCAAAGGCTAGAATATAAGATGCGTTTGAAAATCAATGAAGAAGTGCTGAACCGCAAGATAATGACCATCTGCGTTGGAAACGCTTTGGGGTACGGTCAAACGCCCAATGCAGTTCCCTACAACGGATTATTGGATGTGTCGGTGGTGTATCATCCTAAGATGATGAAATTGTTTGAAGGTATTTACTTGTTTTTGCGTGGTAAATTCTTAAATCATCGTAGCGTGCACCCTTACCGCACACGTATGGTAGAATTCATGGATGCCAATCACGCCTTGGTTGGCATTGATGGAAGGCCGATGAACACGCCCGTTGGCGAGTTTAAGATTTTGGTAGAGCAAGAAGTGATAAACTTTTTGATACCCGATTAACCCAGTTTGCTAACTTTGCGCAACTCTTCGTCTTGCATGATGCGTATCTTACGGCCATCTATTGCAACCATGTTCTCGGCAGCAAACGAGGACAATGTGCGTATGGCATTGCTTGTTGTCATGTTCGACATGCTCGCGATATCTTCTCTGCTGAGATATATGTTTAGTGTGTAGCCGTCTTCTTCCACTCCATAGCTGTCTTTTAAGAACAACAGCGTCTCGGCTAGTCGCCCTCGTATGTGCTTTTGTGTAAGATTTACCGTTCGCTCATCAGACGAGCCTAGCAATCTTGCCAAATGCCGAATGAAGAAAGACGAGACGGCCGTGTTTTCGTGAATGAACTTCACCACCAATTTGATAGGTATGAAAGCAACGACGCACGTGTCGATGGCCATAGCCGAAGTTTTATATTCTTCGCCTGCGAAGAAAGCCCGATAACCGAAAAATTCCACAGCCTTAATAGCGCGGATAATTTGACTTCTACCATTAACGCCATCCTTATATACCTTAACCTTACCCGACACAAGGCACATCACTTCGTGTGGAGATTCACCTCCTCTATATATGATGTCGTTCTTTGTAAATGTAACAATCCGCACATTGTCGGCCAACAGTTCTTGTTGGGCTTTCGAAAGGGGAGCCCAGTGTTCGGAAATGATGGTTATCACTTCCTCCCTTGATACTAGAATTTTAGCTGTCATAATTTTCCTGGCTTTACTCAGTCTTGTAGTGATTAACAGAATTGCATACAAAATTACACATTTTTCTTCTAAGGAGCGGGTTTGTTGTTCTCTTTTTTATCTGAATGAAGTGGAAAAAAGGTTATTTTTGCAATTTCATCGGCTTTTATTTGTGTTAAAGCCGATATTTTTGTACTTTTGGCGGATGAAGAGTTGACATCCTAACCAATCTTCTGAACTTGATGACTAACAATTAAACCTTAAAGTATAGCTATATGGGTTATATACGATTTGAAAAATCCCTCATGACCAATCTTGAGGAAACATTACCTAAAGAGTTGCTGCGGACTAACAGGTCGGGAGCGTATGCTTGTTCGTCTATACTGGATTGCAATACGAGGAAGTATCATGGCCTACTCGTTCTGCCAATTCCAGAAATCGACGACGACAATCATGTGCTGCTCTCTGCACTCGATGTCTCTGTGGTTCAACACGGCGCAGTGTTCAATCTTGGGGTGCATAAGTACCGCGGAAACACGTACAGTCCTAACGGACACAAATACATCCGCGAGTTCAACTGCGATAAGGTGCCCACAACCTTGTATAGGGTTGGGGGAGTGCTGCTGAGAAAGGAGATGGTTTTCCAGCACTTCGAGGACCGGATACTTATTCGATACACCTTAGAAGATGCGCACTCGGCCACCACTCTGCGTTTCAAACCCTTCCTCGCATTTAGGAGCGTGCGGGAGTACACGCACGAAAACACCGTGGCGTCACGCGAGTACCACGAAGTGGAGAACGGTATAAAGACTTGCATGTATGCAGGTTATCCTGATTTGTTCATGCAGTTCAGTAAGAAGAATACGTTTGTGTTCGAACCAAATTGGTATCGTGGATTGGAATATCCTAAGGAACAAGAACGCGGTTACGATGCCAACGAGGATCTCTATGTGCCTGGTTACTTCGAAATGAACATCAAAAAGGGCGAAAGCATCGTGTTCTCTGCCTCCATCAAAGAGTTTTCAACAAAAGGCCTCTGCCAATTGTTTGAAGATGAGGTGAATGAGAGAAGTCCCCGCGACAACTTTCTCCACTGTTTGATAAATGCTGCTCACCAGTTCCATATCAGTGAGGGAAACGGCGATGAGTACATCCTAGCCGGTTATCCCTGGTTCAAATGCAGGGCACGCGACACCTTCGTAGCGTTGCCTGGCTTAACACTAGCCATCGAAGAAGAAAGTTATTTCGAGGCGGTTATGCGCACGGCGGAAAGAGGATTGCGCGAGTTTATGGACGACAAGCCCCTAACCGTCAAGATTGCAGAGATAGAACAGCCCGACGTCTTATTGTGGGCGATTTGGGCCATACAGCAATATGGGCGAGAAACAGGTAAAGAACGGTGCATTGAAAAGTATGGACAGCTGGTTAAAGACATCATTATATATATAAGGAGTAACAAGCATCCAAACCTTACACTCGACGATAACGGACTTATTAGGACCAACGGAAAAGACAAAGCCGTAACTTGGATGAACTCAACCATCAATGGCAAGCCCGCAGTTCCTCGCTCCGGATACATCGTAGAGTTCAATGCCCTGTGGTATAATGCACTGAAATTCGCTGCAACCATCGCCACCGACATGGGCGAACCCCACGAAACCAAGAACTTGGAAGAGATGGCCGAACGGTGTAAGAAAGCCTTTGTGGACACGTTCTTGAACGAATACGGCTACCTTTACGACTATGTTGACGGCAACATGGTAGATTGGAGCGTGCGCCCGAACATGATTTTCGCCGTTGCGTTAGACTATTCGCCATTAGAGTTGAACCAAAAGAAGAGCGTTCTTGATGTCTGCACGCGCGAGTTGCTCACTCCCAAGGGACTTAGAACCCTGTCGCCCAAGAGCGGAGGATACAATCCCATGTACGTAGGGTCGCAGCTGCAACGCGATTATGCCTACCATCAGGGAACCGCATGGCCTTGGTTGGGCGGATTTTATATGGAAGCGTGCCTCAAACTCTATAAGCGCACGCGCCTAAGCTTTATCGAAAGACAGATGGTTGGCTACGAAGACGAGATGTTCTACCATTGTCTCGGAACCATTCCCGAACTATTCGATGGCAACCCTCCTTTCCATGGTCGTGGCGCAATATCGTTCGCCATGAACGTAGGCGAAATACTGAGAACTTTAGAACTACTTGAAAAATACTCATATCAATAACAACGGAGGAACTGAATAATGAAAGTACTAATGTTTGGTTGGGAGTATCCTCCTCACATCTTAGGCGGTCTTGGTACGGCAAGCTTTGGCATCACCGAAGGGTTGCATGCCCAAGGCGACATGGAAATAACTTTCTGCCTGCCCAAACCTTGGGGCGACGAAGACAAGAACGCCGCCAACATCGTGGCCATGAACTGCGTTCCCGTGGCATGGCGCGACGTAAACTACGACTATCTTAAAGAAAGGTTAGGCAATGTAATGTCTCCCGAATACTATTATGAATTGAGAGACCACATATATGCCGACTTCAATTACATGAACTTGAACGACTTGGGATGCGTGGAGTTTTCCGGACGCTACCCCGACAACCTGCACGAAGAGATTAACAACTACTCAATCGTTGCAGGCGTAGTGGCTAGGCAGCAGTCGTTCGATATCATTCACGCACACGACTGGCTCACTTATCCCGCGGGAATTCATGCCAAGCAGGTGTCGGGCAAGCCCCTTTGCATTCATGTGCATGCTACCGACTTCGACCGTTCGCGCGGAAAGGTAAACCCAACGGTTTATTCAATCGAGAAAGATGGTATGGACAACGCCGACTGCATTATGTGCGTGTCTGAACTTACTCGCCAAACGGTTATCAACCAGTACCATCAAGACCCGCGTAAGTGTTTTACCGTGCACAACGCCGTATATCCCTTGGCGCAAGAACTGCAAGACATTCCACGCCCTAATCACGATAATAAGGAAAAGGTTGTTACCTTCCTTGGACGTATCACCATGCAAAAGGGACCCGAATACTTTGTTGAGGCGGCCACTATGGTGTTGCACCGCACCCGAAACGTGCGTTTCTGTATGGCTGGCTCGGGCGACATGATGGACCAAATGATTTATCTGGCTGCCAACCGCGGCATTGCCGACAGGTTCCACTTCCCTGGATTTATGCGCGGCAAGCAGGTTTACGAGTGCCTCAAAGCCTCTGATGTGTATGTGATGCCGTCTGTAAGCGAACCTTTTGGCATCTCGCCTCTCGAGGCCATGCAATGCGGCACGCCCTCAATCATTTCCAAACAAAGCGGTTGCGCAGAGATATTGACCAATTGCATCAAGGTAGACTATTGGGACATACACGCCATGGCCGACGCCATTTACTCCATTTGCCACAACGATAGCCTGTTCCATTACCTCCAAGAAGAGGGAAAAAACGAGGTAGACCAAATTACTTGGGAGAAAGTTGGCCTTTGGATACGCACGCTTTACGAGAGAACAATTAACAAGAACTAATGCAGCCTTTAAAACAATAAAACGATGAAAACGATATGTTTATATTTTGAGATACACCAAATTATCCATCTCAAGCGGTACAGATTCTTCGATATCGGTACCGATCACTACTATTACGATGACTTCGAGAACGAACGAACCATAACCGACATTGCCGAACGCTCATACATGCCTGCGCTAAATGCGCTACTCGACATGATTAAGGCCAACGACCAGTACTTCAAGGTGGCCTTTTCACTTTCGGGCGTGGGCATCGAACAATTGGAGATGCACGCACCGCAAGTGTTGGACAAGCTGCAAGAACTAAACGATACGGGCTGTGTCGAATTCTTGGCCGAACCTTATTCCCATGGTTTGGCATCACTCATCAACGAAGACAGTTTTGAGGCCGAAGTGAAGAAACAATGCCAAAAGATAAAGGAATATTTCGGACAAGTACCCAAGGTGTTGAGAAACTCTTCGCTCATCTATAACGACGACATTGGGTTGAAGGCTTCGCACATGGGCTTTAAGGGCATGTTAACCGAGGGAGCTAAGCACGTATTGGGTTGGAAGTCGCCCCATTACCTCTACCATTGCAACATGGCACCCAATCTGAAACTGCTTTTGCGCGACATCCGTTTAAGCGATGACGTGTCGTTGCGCTTTAACAACAGCGAGTGGGACGAGTATCCACTCTTCGCAGACAGGTATGTTGGCAAGATAGCAGCTTTGCCCGAAGAGGAGCAAGTTATCAACATCTTTATGGAACTTTCGGCTTTGGGTATTGCGCAGCCCTTATCAAGCAACATCTTAGAGTTCCTGAAAGCCATACCCGTTTGTGCCAAACAAGCAGGAATAAACTTCTCAACACCCTCCGAGATATGTGCAAAGATGAAAAGCGTGGCCGCTTTAGACGTTCCGTACGCCCTGTCGTGGATTGACGAAGAACGCGATGTGAGCAGTTGGCTGGGTAATCCCATGCAACGCGAGGCTTTCAACAAGCTATATAGCGTGGCCGATAGGGTGAGAATTGCCAACGACTCGCGCATCAATCAAGATTGGGACTATCTACAAGCCTCTAACAACTTCCGCTTTATGACCACCAAGAATACGGGAGTGGCTATCGACCGCGGCATTTACAGCAGTCCGTTCGATGCTTTCACCAATTACATGAATATCCTTGGCGACTTCATCAATAGGGTAAACAGCCTATACCCCGAAGACATCGACAACGAAGAACTTAATGGCTTGCTCACAACCATTAAGAACCAAGGCGATGAAATTGAAATGAAAGAAAAGGAGATTGTTCGTTTGCAAACCAAAATTGCCAAGATTGAGGCCGAAGACGATAAGCTCCGCGCCATACTGGACAAGGGAGAGGTGAAACCAAAAGCAAAGCGTGCCACTGCCAAGAAGGTTGCCCCAAAAACAGAAGGCAAGTAAAAGGGCAATAAGATAGCCTACATTCTTCCTACATACTTTTTACCAAGTGTTGTTGGTGCAACAAATTATTTTTATGTTCCCAATTGCCAGGTAAATTATTAGTTACGCGAGCTTAGGCCCTGGCCTAGGCTCGCGTTTGCATTCTGTCTACTGCCAGATGTAATATGGTTGGCACTTACTTGTTTGCGCCATTGCCCATCTGCAAATCTTAATTATCAAGAAACTTTGGTGTTGTTGCTTTAATGTTGTAACTTTGTATCACGCAAAACAATATAGATAGAATGACTTTACAACAACTAGAATATGTGATGGCGGTGTTTAGGTTCCGCCATTTTGCCAAGGCTGCCGAATATTGTGGCGTTACGCAGCCAACATTAAGCTCGATGGTGCAGAAGTTAGAAGACGAGTTAGGACTGAAAATATTCGACAGAAAGAGTCAGCCCATCGCCCCAACACCCACAGGACGATTGGTTGTGGAACAGGCATGGAAAGTGTTGCTGCGTGCGCGAAAGCTCAAAGAGACGGTGGAAGAGGAGAAACATTCCTTGCTCGGAACGTTCACCATCGGCATCTTGCCCACCATCGCGCCCTATCTTATACCACGTTTCTTCCCTCAACTGATGAACAAATATCCCGATATGGATGTGCGCATCGTGGAGATGAAGACCGAAGACTTGAAACGGGCCTTGGTTCGGGGCGATGTAGATGCTGGCATATTGGCACAATTAGAGGGATTGGACGAGTTTGATAGCCTGCCGTTGTTCTACGAACAGTTCTTTGCATACGTGGCCGATGGCGACCCGTTGTTCAGCAAAGAGAGCATAAAAACAGCCGACCTAACGGGCGAATATCTGTGGTTGCTTGATGAAGGGCATTGCTTTCGCGACCAATTGGTGAAGTTTTGCCACCTTAAAGCAGCATCGGCTGCCAAGAAAGCCTATACCTTAGGCAGCATCGAAACGTTCATGCGTATTGTTGAAAGCGGCAAGGGCATCACCTTCATACCCGAATTGGCTGTGCACCAGCTAGACGAAACCCACAAACGCCTTGTGCGCCCCTTTGCCATCCCTGTGCCAACACGCGAGATTGTGATGATAACCGGCAAGAACTTTATTCGCAAAACACTGCGCAGCCTGCTTGTTGAAGAGATACAAGCGAGCGTACCTAAGGACATGCTGACGTTGAGGCAGACTCAGAAAAAGATATAGAATACGTTTCTCCCGATTGCATGTTCTGATGTAGCGGAGAACAATAACCGAACAACGTGCGTTTCGCTTGTATCGAAACGCACGTTGTTCGTTATAATGGGCAGTTCTGTATGGCTCCTTGTAAAAGCCTTACAACCAAATGCCTTTGCCTAAGTCGTGTGGTGCTGTTGTGAAGATGGACTTGTGATAATCGCGAAGGGCCTCTGTCCATGAAAGGTTAAGGGCCTTCATAATGCGGTGAATCAGTTTGTTGCTTACATCTTCTTTAAAACCATTTTCTGGAAAATTGTCAATGTCCATGTCCTCCTTAAAGGTATCTTCTCCGATGTAATCTTCCCTATCTGCATACACCACCACAGGAACAGTGAAGTTTATGTCCCAGGTTCCCTGCTGCAACTGCATGGGCGAGAAACGATAATAGGGACTGAATTTACCCGTGCGAGGGTCCTTCTTTCCTTGAAATCCATGATATAGCCTAATACGGAGGTCCATCGTTACATCGTCTTTCAAAAATTTCATCACCCCTTTAAGCCCGATGGGATTGGTGGTGCCAGTCAGTTTGGCACCGTCGTATTTCACCGTTTTGTCCCAGGGTGTGGTGTCTGTGTATTTGTAAGCGATGTAATCTGGGGTGTTGGGCTTACTGGATACGTCCTTTCCACTCATCAGCTCTTTCACGTTTTCAACCGTAAAGAAGTGCTGGTGAATGGCGTCCTGACCATTTTTCACAAATTGTCCGTTTATGTATTCGCCTTTGGCGTTATAGTATTTGATGAACAAGAGATAAACAGGGGCGGGATTTTCGAACCCTTTTTCTGTACTATAATCGTGGGCTTTCACCACATAGAACTTGTCGGCACTGCCTTCTGCCAGCGTCCAACCTTTGCCGGGCTTTACCTCGTAGGTTATTTCTTGGATGCGTTTCAGGTATTTTGCTTTCGATTCAGAGTCTTGATGGAATCCTCCCTCCGTGTCAACGTAAAGCCAATTGGCGTGCATGTGCCCTTGAACCAGCTGTACAGTAACCTTTGTAGGGTCTTCGTGCAGTTTGTGGTCTATTTCTTTTACGGGTGTGTCCACTTTGTTGTCGCAAGCGGTGAATGCTAGTGCGAATAATGCAGCACAAGATAGTGCCAGCATTGATTTGAAAAAATTCTTTTTCATAACCTTATTAGTTTTGTTGTTTTATTGTCAATGTTTGTTGTTTTTTTAGAAGAACCAGCCGATGGAGAGCCGTATGTCGCGCCCCATATCGTGGGCGTAATAACGCGAGCGGTTGGTGTATTCCTTATATTCTTTGTTAAAGAGGTTGTCGGCAGCCAACAGCATACGCAACTTATTTCGATCGCTAAGCGGCCATTCTATGCCTGCCTCAAACCCGAAGAGGTTGTATGTGGGAGGCGTAAAGTCGATGAGGTCGCTTGCGGGGTTAAAGCGCGTCTGCTTTAAAACCAGCCTGTGCTTTAATTGTAACCATGCGTTGCCCTTACCCACGCGAATGTCTTCCCAGGTCAAGTCGTGGTCGAAACGCGCCGATGGGATATAGGGCAAATAGTTGCCTGTGCGCTTTTCGTTGGCCCAGATAAGGCCTGAAAGCAGGTGGTATTCCAAGTGTTGCGTGGGTTTTAGCCGCACATCGAAGTCTACCCCTCGGAGGAAGGCATCGGTTTGCTTGTATTGGAAAAGCGGATATGAACCTGAAATCACCGTGACATACTTGCCTCTTTCTGGCTCATCGTAGATGTAACCGTTTATCCATTGCAGGTAGGCATCTACCTTAACCTCTGCAAAGGCAGAGCGGTAGGATAGCGAAGTGACCCATTTTGTGCTCTGTTCCGAGTGCATGGTTGAGTCGCCCATGACGAACATGCCCGAACCCAGCTCGTTTCCGTTGCTGTAAAGCTCGTGCACGTGTGGTGCACGCCACGCCAAACCTAAGTTAGAGGTTAGTTTCAACTGTTCGTTCAAACGATAGCTCGTGCCAAGATTGTACGAGAGGTTACTGAAAATGTGGTGCCCACCATAGAGCTTACCCGTATAGTCGTAGCCCGACGCACGCGTTTCTTGGTTGTCAAAGCGTATGCCTGCCTCTGCCGTCCAATTCTCGTGGCGATACTTCTGTATGGCATAAATGCCTAAGTCATACTCGGTGTAGTTCGGGATAAGGGGCACAACGCCCGTTCCCGCTTGGTTGCGGTTGCGAATGTGCAAGTAAGATGCGCCAGCCTCGGTGTTCCATCTGTTGTAGGCCAAATTCCATTTCAGTTGGTTTTGAAACGAGGTAAGATACAGGCTCACTGACGGAATATTCGAGAGGTTCATCCTTCTGATGCGATTTTCCTTGCGGTCATCGTGCTGAAAGGCTGTCTGCCATAAGAAAATGCCGTACTTGCCTGCATCGAAAAAGGCCTTACCAATGGCCGTATGGTGAACGACATGCTGGAAAGGGTAGTCGATATGCCTGGTGTATGGCGATACTTCCACGGGTTGTCCCAGCTCTATGCGCTGCTTTAACAAGTCTTCGCTACCCATTTGCGCACTGAACAGAACGCCTAACTTTAAATTGTACATGCTGTAATAGCCTTCCAATTTAAGGTTGTTGTACTTATAGCCCAATGATGCGGAGAAGTCGTGTTCGCGATAACCGGTGTTGTTAAGCAGGTATTTAGCTGCGCTTTGGTCGCCCGAATTGGCGTAGGTCCCTTGCAGTCGCCAAGCCAAACTGTTGCTGAAAGGCATCGTTCCTTCTGCTTGTGCCACAACAGAATAGCGCTTGCCATTGCTGCCATAGAGCGTTCGTAAGTGGCCTGAAACGCCTGTTTGTCCATAAGGCAGTGCCTTTTGGTCCATCACGATTATTCCGCCGAGTGCCTCAGAGCCATACCTTACAGACTCTGCCCCTTTGATAACCTCGATAGAACCGCTGCTGTTCTGGTCAATTTCGGGTGCATGGTCGGCACCCCATTGCTGTCCAGTTTGTCGCGCCCCATTGTTAACGATGAGTATTCGGTTGCCATACATGCCGTTGATAACGGGCTTGGCCACCGTTGTTCCTGTCTGAATGGAGCTTACTCCACTAACATGTTCGAGAATGGATGCAAGCGATTTGCCCATAGAGCGATCGATAAGGTTTTCGCCTATCCTGTCGCTTACGCTGTTGATGCTGGCTTGTTGGCGCACGCCTGTTACAACCACCTCCTTGATGTTGTGTTCCTTGCCAAAAACCGACTTGTTGCTCTTTTTGTTCATGTTTGTCGTCGTGTCGGTTTGTTGGCTTAACAAGTTGGGTTGTGCGGTGCTTTGCACCTTTGCAGTAGCCCATAGCGCAATGTTCGCAACGAGTGCGATGCAAAGAAAAGTTCTTTTAACCATACGTCAATGTGTGTTAGCTTGCGTACATAGCGATTTATCGTTTCGGCACGTCAAGCAAACAGTGTACAATTACTGATTGGAGGAGTCGGCCGAACCTTGTTCGGCCGTCTGTGATTAAAATGTAAATGCCGCCCATAATACCTATCCGAAAAGGCGCATTTGTCCCACTGATATGGATGCAATGGGGGTGTAATGGCTGGAAAAGTTAAGCGCGTGTAGGCGGCGAGTGGCTATTTACCGTTTCAACATGGCGGTAAACAACTTGTTGGGTAAAAATGTAAGGCGTGAGGATGGTGGCAAACACTGCTGGCTGATAGACCTGTAGTATGGGCGCGCCAGCCTTGTGCATGACAAAGTCGCAGATGAAACAGGATGATTTTAGGGCTTTTGTCGTGCCGTCGCATGCGAGATGCACCTTCGAAGAATGGTCTTCGTGTGCATGAAGATCTTTGATAACAAACACCGACATGAATGTTACGATGAACATCCATGCTAGAAAACGTCTGATGTGTTTGTTTTTGTTCATGTGCTAAACCATTGATTGTGCCTACCGGCAACCAAGTATGTGCACCCTTGTTTACGGCGCACAACTATTCACCTTGCAAAAATACGACAAAAGAACGAACCTTGTTCCTAAACGCCCTGATTGTTAGCTTTATTTAACGCTTAACCGCAATCTTCATGAGGTTTATGCTTGTTGTTGTAGCCCACCATAACCGGCCGTTCTGTAAGTGATGGGGTGCCTAGGCCAACATGGTTTTGAAATTAGCGCTTTCCTTTTCACAGGTCTTTTGGTAGGAGTCATTCCTGCAATAGCCTAGACCACTCCCTTTGCCGCTTACTGTGTAACAACTGCTACGGTGTTAGTTGGTGGTAACGATGTCCATTCCAACTTTGTCTTGTTTAAAAGGCGACTCAATCCTCGAATATTTGTAAACTATTCGGTGCTAAATTTAACATTATGAGTGCCCTTTCTGTTCACCAATCGCTCACCTTGCCGCAAAAAAACGATTCTCGCGAAGGTTGGTTTAGGTGCAAAAGGGGGGTAGTTGTAAATGCTGGCAAGATGAATATTTATTATAAAGAACTGCCATTTGCACCCATTTGGGGGCTATTTGGTGCTAAATGTAGTGTAATATGATGCTAAATGTAGTGCAATATGGTGCAAAACGCAGTGCGTTTTGGTGCAAAATACACTGCGTTTTGGTGCAAAATGCAGTGCGTTTTGGTGCAAAATGCAAGGTAAAAAGGTGCTAAACGCTGTACAAAATGTAGGGCAAAAAGCATAAATATACGTCGAAATGGTATAAACAAACCGTTTTTGAGGCATTAAAATATGACCCGTAAGTGCGAAATAGTCGTCCAAAAGTGTGATTTTAGGGGCCAAAAGTGGGTAATTGGGCTTGAAAAATTACGAGCCGGCAACCAAACTAGAAAGGCTAAATGGTGCAAAATGCAGGTTGTATTCTTAAAAATAGACAAGTCAGATAGCGTGAAAGATTAGAAAAAGGGGCGATTTACCTACTTTATGGCCTATGTTTTCGCTAGAACAGAGCGAGAAAAAGAGCGATGTTGTAAAATAAAAGATAATATTTTAAGATTTTGAGTTGATGCGTTTGTGAGTTTGTGAGTTTGTGAGTTGATGGGTTGATGAATTGATGAATTGATGAGTTTGTGATTTAATGGAGTTGGTTAGTTTGTGGGTTAATGAGTTTGTGAGTTGACGAGTTGTGAGTTAATGGAGTTGGTTAGTTTGTTGGTTGATGAGTTTGTGAGTTGACGAGTTATGAGTTAATGGAGTTGGTTAGTTTGTTGGTTGATGAGTTTGTGAGTTTCTGGGTTTGTGAGTTAATGGAGTTGGTTAGTTTGTGGGTTGATGGTGTTTGTTAGTTTGGGGAGGTTAGGAGTTTTATCTAAGCAGTTAATAGAGGAGATGTGGTTTGCTGTTTCTACTCCTTGTTGTAGGGGTGGAGTGGGGTGAGAGCTTGTTCGCTGCAAGAAAGAGGGGATGTATTGCCCATGCAATACCCCCCTGTTTTCTTATCGCCTGCAAACAAGGATACGTTCCTCGCCGAATGATATTATTTACAGATACCTGTTGTTAGGTCGCATGCCATGCCTTTGGCAGGCTTTCTCACGAAATAGCTGTTGTCGGCAGGTTGTTTTATCAGGTCTCCAGTGGCCAAAAGTGGAGCAATAGCATCCTCCATAGTTTGCAAGTCGGCAAAGTCGAAAGCCTCTTTCACCTCTTCGGCAGCTAGTCGGGGATGCGTTTCCATCAGTTCAAACAAGGCTTCTGGGGAGAAACTAACAGCTTGTGGCAATAGCTTTCCACCGCTAACAGCCTTTATCATGGCAGCCATCGTGTTGTAATCACGGAAACTTTTAAGAGCCACCTTTTTGCCTTCGTACTCGAAAACAAAGGTGGGAAACACCTCAACTTTGAGGTTTTTGGCCTCTTCAACGTCTTGCCAAAAAGCTTTTTCGGCCGAACCATCGTTCAATGGGTCGAGAAAAGCGGCGATGTCGATGCCACTTTCGTCGGCAATGGCAATAAGTTCGGCTTCGGATATAGCTTGTCTGGCCTCGGCCATAACTGCCGCGCGCAAGTTATACAGAAAGAGATCGGCCTTTTCTGTGTCGGCCATTTGCGCCGCTTTAAAGGCGATGCAAAGGGGGAAAGATGAGTTTTCTGTTTCCGAAAAGAGGTTGAATCCTTCCGCTTTGATGGGCATGTGGTGTTTATCGGCCGTTTCCAGGCAATGGGCTATGAAGTCTTTGTTTTCCTTATTATAATAGGAGCTGACGTCCATGTCGGCCGGTTTGTTCTTATTCATATCCTCAACAAGGCCGCCCATAACGTTTCGCCAAGTTATAAGGTTTGGGAAATGGGTCTCTAACTTTCTGAAAAAGGGTTCTTCGCCCCAGCACCAAGGGCAAACTGGGTCGGTAACGTTGGTTATGATTACTTTGCTCATTGTGTTGTCTTTACGATTTGGTTTATGTTGTTAAGCACAAAGTTACTCATAAAACAACTTTTATCCATCATTTTAAACTCTTTTATGAATACAAATCATTGTTTTATGCGTTTTTTGTTCTAAGTTTGCATCCGATTTAATTAAAACATAAAAAGAGAAACATGAAAAAGTTATTTATGATGGTAGCTGCTTGCGCAGTTATCGCTTCTTGTAACCAAACGGGCAAGAACGCTAAGGCAGAAAATCCTAAGGACTCGGTTATGGCTGTTGACACAACAAATGCTGCAACAGGCATGACTTATAGCGGAACCATCCCCGCAGCAGACGGTCCTGGTATCAAGTATACTGTAACTTTGTCTGGCGACTCTGCAAAGACCTTCACGATGGAAGAGGTTTACTTGCAGGCTAAGGACGGCAAAGACGACGTGAAGACCTACACCGGCAACGTTGAAATGATTAAGAAAGACGTTAAGGGTAAGGCTGTAACGGCTTACAAGTTACCTATGGACAAGGATAACGCTCTTTATCTGCTCGTTAAAGACGACGCTACTTTGAGCGTTGTTAACGACCAATTGGAAGAGGCTGCCAGTGGCAACGACTACACCTTGAAGCTGGTTAAGTAATTACAGCATTAAGAAATAAAACAATTTTATCATCCCGTACGGTTGGGGCGTATGCCTCTCCGTGCGGGATGAATTCGTTTAGCCATATTGCTTATGTTATTTTTTTATCTCGCTGACTGCAAACTTCAAATCGGCCCGATTGCTCTATCCGCAATGCTCTTGAATAGGCATTGCGGATTTTGTTTTCGAAAGGTAAGCCCCTTTCAGACCATCATCCACCCTAAAAGTTCTTCAGTGTAAGTGGTCTTCGGCTGGAACACGGATTGAATTCAGCGGTTCTTGATGAAGAAAGTTTTAACCCCAATCGGTAGTCACACCGCTTATCAATTATTCTAGGTTGTTTCCACCGTTTCCCGTTCATCTTTTGTTTGCTTGTCGGCATCTTGCCTACCTTATTCGCTCTACGTAGAACACTACGCCTTCGAGGATAAAACAGACAATATGCCGACAAGCAAACAAAACCTGAACTTGCCCTAAAGACCGATTAGGGTTTAACGGAGAGGGTGCGTTTGAAGGAGATTAATAAATGTCTGGATAACCGTGTTAGGGATAAAAAACGGGTTACAATTGGGAGAGTTGTCCAATTGTAACCCGTTTGTCGTAATGCTAAAATGCAACATTCATTCAAATGTCTACAAGTTGAGGTCTAAGAAAACATCATTTCTGCGCAACTGAACGTAGGGGATGTCTGTCGCTATGTTTTCAGGTCGTTTTGATACCAAGCGAAGAGTTTTGCAACGCCATCGGCAATCTCCACCTTGTGTTTCCAGCCAAGATTGTTCAGTTTTGTAACATCGGTGAGTTTGCGTGGAGTGCCATCTGGTTTGGTGGAATCGAACTGAATGTCGCCCTTAAAGTCGACAGCCTGCGCTATAAGTTGCGCCAATTGTTTGATTGTAATCTCCTTTCCCGTACCAACATTGATGTGGCAGTTCCTTATTTCGCCCAATGCAGGAATGGCACCACCACGTCCTGCGTTCGAGTTTCGGTCGTTTTGGCCGTTGGTTTCAGCCCCATAGAACACCGAAGAGTATTTCTCAATGCCGATGATGTCGCTGAAATCCACGTTAAGCAGTACGTGTACGCTGGCGTCGGCCATGTCTTCGCTCCACAAAAATTCGCGAAGTGGTTTGCCCGTACCCCACAGTTGCACAGCATTGTCGGCAATACCATATTTAGCGAGCACTTCTAAAATGCGTTGCTCTTGGGCAGTGCCGTCAACACCTTCCACTGGGCGTTTGTTTAAGTCGGTGCGAATAGCCTGCCAATTGTCTTCGTTGATAAGCTTGGCCAGGTAAATCTTTCGCATCATGGCAGGCATAACGTGGCTGTTTTCCAAGTGGAAATTGTCGTTTGGCCCATATAGGTTGGTGGGCATCACGGCAATATAGTTCGTACCATACTGCAAATTGTAGCTCTCGCACATTTTTAGGCCCGATATTTTGGCTAGTGCATACTCCTCGTTGGTGTATTCCAAGGGTGAAGTAAGCAGCTCGTCCTCCTTTATTGGCTGGGTTGCGTTCTTAGGATATATACATGTTGAACCCAAAAAGAGTAGCTTTTTAACGTTGTGGCGAAATGATTCGCTAATTACGTTGCATTGCATCTGCATGTTCAGCATGATGAAGTCGGCCCGATATAGCGAGTTGGCCATGATGCCTCCCACATGTGCAGCGGCCAATACCACGGCCTCTGGCTGTTCTTCGTCGAAGAAGGCGCGCACTTGCGCTTGGTTAGTAAGGTCTAGTTCGCTGTGTGTGCGCCCCACAAGGTTGTTGTACCCCCTTGTTAGGAGGTTCTTCCAAATGGCCGACCCAACAAGTCCTCGGTGTCCGGCCACATATATTTTCGTATCTTTATGTAGCATTTTGCAGGTTTAATGGGGTTGTGAGGCCTATTCGGGCATCTGCGCCTTGATATATAGTTTTTTAACGAACAGCATGTCGTGTTCCACCATCTTTTTAATCAATTGATTGAAAGACGTTTTGGTAGGACTCCATCCCAACTTCGTTTTGGCTTTCGTGGGGTCGCCAAGAAGTTGGTCTACCTCACATGGTCGGAAGTATTTGGGGTCTACCTCAATGAGCACTCGATTAGTTTGAACGTCGATACCCCTCTCGTTCACGCCCTGACCTTCCCAACGGATATCTATCCCAGCCTCTTTAAAAGCCAACTCGCAAAATTCGCGAACAGTGTGCATTTCGCCCGTGGCTATAACGAAGTCTTCGGGTTGCTCTTGTTGCAGCATCATCCACATACATTCCACGTAGTCTTTGGCATATCCCCAATCGCGCTTGGCATCGAGGTTACCCAAATAAAGCTTATCTTGAAATCCCTGTTTGATGCGGCATGCGGCGAGCGTTATCTTGCGCGTAACGAAGGTTTCGCCCCTTCGTTCGCTCTCGTGGTTGAACAAGATGCCGTTGCAGCAATACATGCCGTAGCTTTCGCGATAGTTTTTCACAATCCAATAGCCGTATAGTTTGGCCACCGAATAGGGCGAACGTGGGTAGAAGGGTGTGGTTTCTTTCTGTGGAACCTCTTGCACCTTGCCATAAAGTTCGGAAGTGGAGGCCTGGTAGATGCGGCATTGCTTTTCTAGTCCGCAGATACGCACGGCCTCAAGCAGTCGCAACACGCCCGTCGCGTCAACATCGGCGGTGTATTCGGGTACTTCGAACGACACTTTCACGTGGCTTTGTGCAGCCAAGTTGTATATTTCGGTGGGGCGAACTTCGCCGATGATGCGGATAAGCGACGACGAATCGGTCATGTCGGCCCAGTGCAGGTTGACGGGTCGCTGTTTTTTCATGTCCCTAACCCATTCGTCTAGGTAGAGATGTTCTATCCTCCCCGTGTTGAACGACGACGAACGCCTGAGCAATCCATGTACGTCGTAGCCTTTCTCAGTTAAGAGCTCAGCCAGGTAACTGCCGTCTTGACCGGTGATGCCTGTGATGAGCGCAACTTTTCTTTCCATGTTAATTATGTTTGTTATTCGCTGAATTGTTTTATACGTTGTTCTTCACTTCGCTTGCAAATAAGCAAAATGCCATCTTGTTCGGCCACGATGCAATCGTCAAGCCCTTGTATCACCACACGTTGTTCTTGGGTGGTGTGCACGATGCAATTGTGCGAATCGAAGAGCTTAATGTTGTTTCCGATGCAGGCATTACCGTAAAGGTCGCGTTTAGACTGTTCCCAAAGGCTGCCCCAAGTGCCTAAATCGCTCCACCCGAACTCGGCAGGGCAAACGAAAATCTCTTCTGCTTTCTCCATGATGGCATAGTCTACCGAGATGTTTTCGCACTGAGGGTACGTCTCGTCAATCTTCGCTTGCTCTTCAGGGGTTCCATAATAGGGCATCAATCCTTCGAAAAGCTTGCTCATTGCAGGCTGGTAAACCCTGAAAGCGTTAACAATGGTGTGAACGCTCCAAATGAAAATGCCTGCATTCCAGAAGTAGTTGTTTTTGCTGATATATTCTGTTGCCGTGGGCAGGTCGGGTTTTTCGCGGAACGAATCGACTCTGAACACCTCGGTATTGCGGGCCGAATTGACGCTGAGGTCGGCCTGAATGTATCCATATCCCGTTTCGGGACGTGTGGGTTTCATACCTAATGTGAGTATGGCATCTGTTTCGCTTGTGAATTTAAGGCATGAATTAACCACGCGTCTAAACTCCTGTACGTCGGTTACCACATGGTCGCTAGGGGTGACGATGACATTAGCTCCGGGGCATTCTTTTTTTATTCGCCAACTGACGTATGCGATGCAGGGGGCAGTGTTGCGCCTGCATGGTTCGAGTAAGATGTGGCTTGGGTCGATTTCTGGCAGCTGCTCGGCCACCACGCTTTGGTATTTCTTGTTGGTTACAATCCATACGTTCGACGGAGGGCATACTGTTGCGAACCTATCGAGCGTGAGTTGCAACAACGAACGCCCAGTGCCAAGCACGTCGATAAATTGCTTGGGTTTCTCTTCGGTGCTCATTGGCCAAAACCTACTGCCAACTCCACCTGCCATGATGACGAGATGATTAAAATTGTTCGTGCTCATAAAATCGTTATATTTATATCCTTGCAGGGTTTGGCGGCAGGCAAAACAGGCTATTCTTTGTTTTGTTTTGCGGCATACGCTTGTAGATGAGCGGTTATTGTGCCTGCACGCTCCCTTGTATTGTGCTGATTGTTAATTGTTTGAAACAAGGCATAACGCTTTTTGCCTGTTGTTCATCGTTTTATCGGTGAAGACCATATAATGACAAATCGTTTTTATCGTTCATTAAGTGCTGTGTGCTTATTTTCCAAGCTTTCACCGCAGGCAAAGTTAGCGTTTTTTTTTAAGCCTACAAAAACATTTCGGCATTTCTTTTTGCAAGATGTACGGTTTGGCACACTTCTTGGTAGTAATACATTGGCAAAAACTTGCATATCTAGTTTTTTTTCATTAACTTTGCAAGGTTTTACGGCATGTTTTAAAAACAAGTTAACGGACATTTAAAATTGATGTGAGGTTAAAAAATGAGGCAATTAAAAATTCAAAAAAGCATTACCAATCGCTCTAGTGAGGCACTTGACAAATACCTTGTTGAAATAGGAAGGGCTCCATTGATTTCAATTGACGAGGAGATAGAGCTTGCCCAAAAGATAAGGAAGGGTGGCCCCGAGGGCGAGAAGGCAAAAGACAAGCTGGTTACGGCCAATCTACGTTTCGTTGTGTCTGTTGCGAAACAGTATCAGCATCAGGGGTTGACGCTCACCGACTTGATAGACGAGGGTAACATTGGCTTAATTAAGGCTGCACAGAAGTTCGACGAGACACGTGGTTTCAAGTTCATCTCGTACGCCGTTTGGTGGATACGCCAAAGCATCCTTCAAGCCATTGCTGAACAAAGTCGTATTGTGAGGTTACCCCTCAACCAAGTTGGTTCGCTCAACAAAATCAATCACGAGATAAATAAGTTTGAACAAGAGAACCAACGTCATCCTTCCGTTTCGGAATTGTCGGATGCAACAAACATCGACGAGGAGAAAATCGGACAGAGCCTGATGGCAGACGGACACCACGTGAGTATTGATGCGCCTTTCCAAGATGGAGAGGACAATTGCATGCTTGACGTGATGGCTTCTGGCGATGATAGCCGAACAGACAAGCAAGCCGACCACGAGTCGATGGCACTTGAACTGAATAGCGTTTTGGCAAAGGTGCTTAAAGATAGGGAAATAACCATTATCCGAGAGTGTTTCGGTATTGGCTGCCACGAAAAAGGACTTGAAGAGATTGGCGACCAGCTAGGACTTACACGCGAACGCGTGAGACAAATACGTGAAAAGAGCATTGCCAAACTGCGCGACAGCGGCAACGCAAAGATTTTAATGAAATATCTGGGCTAACACATTGCCCTTAACAATGATTACGAACATCCCGCCATTTGCTTGGTGGGATGTTTTTTATAAGCAGTGGCCAATTGCCCATATTGCACTTCATTTAGCAACAAATGGCTCCCCAAATGGGGTAGATGGCGGTTATTTTAAATAAAAATTCATTTTGGCTGCATTCACAACTAACCGCTTTTTGCATCAAAAACAACCCTCGCGAGAATCGTTTTTTTGCGGCAAGTGGACGATTGGCGGACGGGAAAGGCACTCATAATGTTAAAATTTTTGCCGAAAACTATACAAAAAAAACAACTGTGTCGCAAACACGCACGTGGGCAAACGGTACGAAAAAGCACGTGCGCTTACTGACATCTGCGCGAGCGGTTGCAAGGCATGCAGCCCACGACCCACGGCGACAGAATTATGGAAACGCAGAAGTAACCCGCCGTTGGCAGGCAGTTTTAGGCTTATGGAAAAGGGATTGAATAACTTTAGTCAGGGTACTTTTTGATGCATAATCGCCTTTTGCCACGGACAAATGGGGATAAATCTCTGGTCTTATCGCATCTTTGTTCTGTGCTGCATACATGGAGAGGAGTGTTTATCTTGGTTTTGACACACAAAGATAAAACACTCCTCTCGATTTAAAGAAAAATATTAAAAGGCAAAACGACTTTTCTGTTGGGGTATGCAAAAGGTTAGGCTAATGCCCACATTTTTATTCCCATTCGATAGTCGAAGGCGGTTTCGACGATATGTCGTAACATACGCGGTTTACGCCTTTCACCTTATTTATAATCTCATTAGACACCTTAGCCATGAAGTCGTAGGGTAGGTGAGCCCAGTCGGCGGTCATTGCATCGGTACTTGTCACGGCACGTAAGGCCACAGGATGGTCGTAAGTACGTTCGTCGCCCATTACGCCTACACTGCGAACCGAAGAAAGCAGAACTGTTCCTGCCTGCCAAATCTTGTCGTATAGCTCTTCGCCGTCTTCGCAAATGTAGTTGTGCATGTTCTCAATGTAGATGTCGTCTGCCTCTTGTAGAATGCGCACCTTTTCGCGTGTGATGTCGCCAAGAATGCGGACGGCAAGCCCAGGGCCGGGGAAGGGGTGGCGTTTGATAAGTCGTTGGGGCATTCCCATTTCCAAACCAACGCGCCTAACCTCGTCTTTGAACAGCCATTGTAGGGGTTCGCACAGTTGCAAGTGCATTTCCTTGGGCAGTCCGCCCACGTTGTGGTGGCTCTTGATGACCATGCCTGTGATGCTAAGGCTTTCAATTCGGTCAGGATAGATAGTACCTTGGGCCAACCATTTGGCATCAGTAATCTTCTTTGCTTCGGCATTGAACACCTCAACAAAATCGCGACCGATAATCTTTCGCTTTTCTTCGGGGTCGCTAACGCCCTCTAAGTCGGCAAAGAACTTATCGCTAGCGTCAACGCCAACAACATTTAAGCCTAGTCCCTTGTAGGCTTCCATCACCTTTTGGAACTCGTTTTTGCGCAACATGCCGTGGTCTACGAAGATGCAGGTGAGCTTATCGCCGATGGCTCGGTTGAGCAATGCGGCACAAACGCTGGAATCAACGCCTCCGCTAAGTCCCAAAATAACTCGGTCGTTGCCCAATTGCGCTTTCAGTTCGTTCACCGTACTCTCCACAAACGATGCCGCACTCCATTGCTGTTTACTTCCGCAGATGTTCACAACAAAGTTTTTAAGGAGCGTTGTTCCCTGGGTGGAGTGGAACACTTCGGGGTGGAACTGAACCGCCCAAACGGGGTTTTGCTCGCTTGCATAGGCCGCAAACTTAACATCGTTGGTGGATGCGATGACACGATAGCCTTCTGGAATGGCCGTAATGGTGTCGCCGTGGCTCATCCATACCTGCGAATTAGGCTCGAAGCCTGCGAACAAGGGGTTATCTAGGCATATATCTTGCAGGTGGGCACGGCCGTATTCGCGCGTTCCCGTTTGCTCTACCTTTCCGCCATTGGCATGCGAGATGAACTGCGCGCCATAGCAAATGCCCAGCACAGGGTATTTTCCGATAAAGTCGTTTAAGTCTACTTTAAACGCCTCCTTATCGTGAACGGAGTAGGGCGAGCCACTAAGGATGACGCCAATGACGGAGGGGTCGTCCTTGGGAAACTTGTTATAGGGTAAAATCTCGCAGAAAGTGTCGAGCTCGCGCACACGGCGACCAATGAGTTGTGTGGTCTGCGACCCGAAATCCAAGATGATAATCTTTTGTTGCATGTTGTCGTTGAGTATGAAATTCGGTTCTTCGTTCGTTTCCAATCGCTTGTATACGGGGCGAAGAACCTTATTGTTTATTGCGCATATAAATGTTGTAAGATGTCTGCATCGCTGATGGCAAGACTGCCTGCCTTGGGCTTTGGCAGACGTTCTAGCGTGTTAAGCTTGCCCACATCGAGCAGTTGCAGCCCCTGCTGTTCATATCCGCGGATGTCGTTTTGGGCACATTGGTCGAGATAAAAGTCGATAATGCCGAACTTCGCAGGGTATTTCTCCATCTCTTCGAAAAGCTTTGGCGAAAACGAATGGATGCCGGCGAAGGCCAGTTTCTTACAGGTCTGTGGGTTGAGTGTGGGGTAGGGCGAGCGTACTTCTCCCGTTTCTATGTTCGTCCAGCCAACAAGTCGCATGTCGTCATTGAAAAGCAGGTAGCGTTTTGTTTCGCGTTGGCTTACTAGGAGCAAGGCATCGCTCTGTGCTTGGTGGGCATAAAACGCTTGTAAGTCTACATTGCTAATGATGTCTACGTTGTGAATGAGGATGTTGGCTGTGGGTGAAAAGAGCTGGGCAGCCTTTTTCAGTCCGCCTCCTGTATCGAGTAAGAGTTGTGATTCGTCGCTTACGGCAATCTCTACGCCGAAGTTGTTGTTGGCTTGAAGATAGTCTACGATGGTTTGCGCAAAGTGGTGAACATTAATCACCATGCTTTTTACGCCGCAAGCTTTCAGCCTTTCGATGGTGCGTTGCAGCAAAGTTTCTCCGCCAACCTCAACCAATGCTTTGGGTATGCTGTCGGTAAGCGGTTTAAGTCTTGTGCCCAAACCTGCCGCAAAAATCATTGCTTGCATCATGCTCGTGCTGTTTGTATTTTATTGTGTTGCAAATTTAACGATATTTTTTCACTCGGCAAAGGTTTTGCCGTGCCTTTTGGCTGACTATCAATGGCGTTATCGCTTACCGCTTTGCCTGTAAAACCGAACTGATGTTCTGCTCGCGATGGGTGATATGCACCTCAATGCCGAACTTCTTATGCAGATGTTCGGCCAAATGCTGTGCCGAATAAACGCTGCGATGCTGACCGCCCGTACAGCCAAAGCAGAACATCAGGCTGGTGAAACCGCGCTGAATGTAACGGCGCACATGGTGATCGGCCAAGGCATAAACACCATCAAGGAAGTTTAGTATCTCGCCATCGTCTTCCAAGAAACGGATAACAGGCTCGTCAAGTCCTGTTAATTGCTTATAAGGTTCGTAACGTCCGGGGTTGTGCGTAGAACGACAATCGAAGACATATCCGCCGCCATTGCCCGACGTGTCTTCGGGAATACCTTTGCGATAAGAGAAACTGTAAACGTTAACCACTAGCGGCCCTTTGCCGTCGTACTTAGAAAACGTGGCAGGTCCATCTTGTGGGTGCGCCTTATATACGGTGTGGGGGGTTGTCTTAAGGCCGTCGGCACGACTCAGTGCAGGTTCTTCGATGTGGGCGAATTGCGGCAACTCGGTCAGTCGCCTCAGCATATCCATCATGTAAGGGTAGGGGAAGAACTTCTTTAATTTAAGCAATTCGCGCAAGTTATCAATGGCTGGCGGAATGCTATTGATGAAATGTTTCTTGTGTTCGAAGTAGCCCCTGAACCCATAAGCACCCAATACTTGCAATGTTCTGAATAGAACGAAAAGGCTGAGACGTTCAACAAAATGCCTTACCGATGGCACCTCGGTGTAGTTTTTCAACGAGTTGTAGTATTCGTAAACTAGTTCGCGGCGCAGTTTAAAGGGATATTTGGCTGCCGCCTGCCATAGAAACGAGGCCAAATCGTAGTAAAACGGACCCTTTCGGCCACCTTGGTAGTCGATGAAATAGGGCTTTCCGTTGCTGTCGAGCATCACATTGCGCGCTTGGAAGTCGCGATAAAGAAAGCTCTCGCTCTTCTCCGACGTCAAATCCTTAGCAAAAAGGCGGAAGTTAGCCTCCAATTTCAGCTCATGAAATTCGAGCTCTGTGGCTTTAAGAAAGCAGTATTTAAAGTAGTTGAGGTCGAAAAGCACACTGTCAACATCAAACTCCGGCTGCGGATAACACACTTGCCAATCCAGTCCGCGCGCCCCCCTTATCTGTATATTGGGCAGTTCGCGTATAACGGCTGTAAGCAATTGTTTCTCGTGCATGTTGTACCTTCCACCCGATTCGCGTCCGCCGCGCAGAACGTCGAATAGCGAGGTGCTGCCCAAGTCGGTTTGCAGGTAGCGCAATTCGTCATCGTCAACGGCCAGAATGCGAGGCACGGGCAATCGCCTTTCCGTAAAGTGGTGGGTAAGGTATATAAAGGTGTGGTTCTCGTCCCTGCTGTTTCCCACCACGCCGATAACACTTTCTCCGTCTTCACCAGTCAGTCGGTAATACTTTCTGTTGCTTCCCGCTTCGGGCAATTGAGCCATCATAGCTGGTGCCGTACCTTTCCATCGTTTATATAGTTCAGCTAGTTTTTCCATTTTGTGCGCCTTCGTTTGCTAATCTACTTATTCGTGTTCTTCGCTTTGTTTGCGTCTTCTCCTGTTTTCGTCGTATCTAGCCAATAAGCTATCGGCTGCAAAGAGCAGCAAAAATATGCCAGCAGACATGAGGAACGACTTGGTGATGTAGACCAAGCCTGCCGATACAAGGAGGAGTACAAGGATGCGTTTCCAGTTAATTCTTATTTTCATGAACACAAAGGTAACAAAAAGTTATGGTGTAACGGCCAAAAGCATGAAAAATGTGCATATAAAAAAATCGGATGTCTCCCGACAACCGATTTCCAAAACAAACTACTTAAAAACTAATCTACTAAAACAAATCAAAAAAATATCTTTGAATGGATTTCTCCATTGTATCTTCTTTACATTTGCAAATTTAGTCAACTATCATTAAACTACAAAATGTTTTTATTTAAAAAAGCCAAATCAATATGCAAAGAAAAGCTAAAAGGACGTCTATCCGAAGATAAACGTCCTAGTATTTAGCTATTTTGGCACTTTTTTGAGCCTTTTTGTAACTATCTTACATCATTCCGCCCATCCCAGGATTTCCCATAGGCATTGCAGGAGTATCTGATGGTTTTTCAACAATGAGACATTCGGTGGTTAGGAACATGCCTGCGATAGATGCTGCGTTCTCTAATGCCACGCGTGCAACCTTTGCGGGGTCGATAATTCCTGCCTTACGCATATCCTCGAAGGCATCGGTGCGAGCGTTGTAACCATAGTCGCCTTTGCCTTCGCGAACCTTTTGCACCACTACTGCACCTTCACCGCCTGCATTGATTACGATTTGGCGAAGCGGTTCTTCAATAGCACGCTCAACAATGTTGATACCGGTCTGTTCGTCTGCATTGTCGCCTTTAAGTCCTTTCAGTGCATCGAGGGCACGGATGTAGGTTGTGCTACCGCCAGCAACCACACCTTCTTCAAGTGCAGCGCGAGTTGCGCACAGTGCATCGTCAACGCGGTCTTTCTTTTCCTTCATTTCCACCTCGCTGTTAGCACCTACATAGAGTACGGCAACGCCACCCGAAAGTTTGGCCAAACGCTCTTGCAGCTTCTCTTTGTCGTAAGAACTGGTGGTGTTGGCTATTTCGTTCTTAATCTGAGCCACGCGGTCGGCGATGTTTTGCTTTTCGCCAGCACCGTTAACAATTGTAGTATTGTCTTTTGAAACAACAACCTTGTCGCAAGTTCCCATCATTTCGAGGGTAGCTTGCTCTAATTTCAAGCCCTTTTCTTCGCTGATAACCAGTCCGCCCGTTAGCACGGCGATGTCTTCGAGCATAGCCTTACGGCGGTCGCCAAAGCCAGGAGCCTTAACAGCACAGATCTTCAAGCCGCCACGCAGACGGTTAACCACCAACGTTGTAAGTGCTTCCGAGTCTACATCTTCTGCGATAACAAGCAACGGACGGCCGCTTTCGGCAGCAGGTTGCAAGATGGGGAGGAAGTCTTTCAGGTTGCTAATCTTCTTGTCGTAGATAAGAATGTAGGGGTTTTCCATTACAGCCTCCATCTTATCGGTGTCGGTAACGAAGTAGCCAGAGAGGTAACCCCTATCAAATTGCATACCCTCTACGATGCCAATGCTTGTTTCGCGGCTCTTGCTTTCTTCGATGGTGATAACACCATCCTTGCTAACCTTGCGCATGGCATCAGCAAGAAGTTTTCCTATTTCGGGGTCGTTGTTGGCACTTACCGCGGCCACTTGCTCAATTTTGTCGTAGTTATCGTCTACTTGTTCGGCCGATTCGCGGATATAATCCACCACAACCTTCACGGCCTTGTCGATACCGCGTTTCAAATCCATTGGGTTTGCGCCAGCCGTTACGTTCTTCAAGCCCTCGTTAACAATGGCTTGCGTAAGAATAGTAGCAGTGGTTGTGCCGTCGCCAGCATCGTCGCCCGTTTTCGATGCAACACTCTTTACGAGTTGTGCGCCTGTGTTTTCGAAGTGATCTTCCAACTCAATTTCCTTTGCAACGGTAACTCCGTCTTTGGTAATTTGCGGTGCACCGAATTTCTTTTCAATCACCACGTTGCGACCTTTGGGGCCAAGCGTAACTTTAACGGCATTTGCCAGTTTGTCTACACCGTTTTTAAGCAAGTCGCGTGCTTCTATATCGAATTTAATTTCTTTTGCCATTTTATGTTTGTTCTTATGTTGTTATATATAATATAAGGAGTAGAACCCAACCTACTGTTTCTGTGTTGGGATAGAATGGTGCACATTTCGCACCATAGTCCCAAATATCACATGGGGTTCAACAACGGGTTACTTACTTCACGATGGCCAGCACATCGCTTTGGCGCATCATCAAGTATTTTTTGCCTTCGTATTCTAGTTCGGTGCCAGCATACTTGCCATACAGCACGTTGTCGCCCTCTTTCAAAATCATTTTCTCGTCTTTCGTGCCTTCACCCACTGCAACGATGGTTCCGTTCTGTGGCTTTTCCTTGGCCGTGTCGGGGATAATGATGCCGCCAACCTTCTCTTCGGCGGGGGCGGGTAAAACTAATACTCTGTCTGCTAATGGTTGAATGTTCATTGTATTTAAGTTTTAAATTAAATCTATTTTCAAGGAATGCCTTATGATTAGGCGTTCGACCTATGCTATACGAAAAGCGTGCCAAAAACGTTGATTGACATCTTGGCATGCCTTAACTGACATTTTTTCGCATCGTTGATTGTTTTGTGTCAGTCTCATTTGTGCTTCTGGCCTGCGAACATAGTGCTAATAGAGAATCTCCTGATTGCCCTTGTGGAACAATCTCGTCATCGACGTTTGCGAAACGATGGAGAGACTCGGAGCTGGCCATGCGGATGCCGAAAAGATGATGTCTCTTGTCGGCCTTCTGTCTTCCGCGACTGCGGAACCAGATTGCCACGCAGTCGTTAACATACATTGCCACGATGTGAAATGTCCCGTTTGCGGTATGTTGAAATGAGCATATAAGTGGAAATAGGGCGGAAAATCACAAGTGGGAAACTTTAGTTACCTGGTGCTTTCTCTAGTATTCGTATGATTGGGGTGTGCTTCAGCTGTTTTGCATAATAGAGCGCAGTTCGCCCCTCTTCGTCCTTTATTCCTTTCTTTGCTCCATGTTTTAACAGCAACAGAACCATATCTTTATTTCCTTTTATGACGGCTTTGATTAGCGGACATTCGATATAGTCGCCACCTAAGTTGCCCAATCCATCGGCTTTTGCGCCGTGTTTTAATAGCAGCGAGGCTATTGCTACGTTGTTCACATTGCAACTTGCCGCCAAAGGGCACAGTCCATTCTCGTTATAAGGTCTGTTTGGGTCTGCTCCCATAGTCAGTAGTTGTTTCACCAAGTCTTCATCTTCATTGTTAATAGCCATGTAAAGTGCATCATATATAAATATCTCGTCGGCAAAAGCCTCGTCTATGTTCGTTTTCATAGCAATCAATTTCTGTATGGCAGACTTGTTTTTATATAGGCAGGCATATCCTAACAGCGAATAGGAGTGGTAAGAATCCAAGGGAATAAATGAATCTACATTGTTTATATACTTCATATTGGCTGCCAATTCAGCCAGATTGTTGTTCTTTATAGCCTTTATAGCCGAGCGGTAATAATCTTTTCGCACTGCGTTTTGGGCATGTCCCAAACCGGCCATGTTGAACAAAAGGAGCGCACAGAAAAGCATCTTCTTTTTCATTGGTTGTCGTATGTTATAATGTTAATGTCACGCTACAACTTAATCATCAAACAGCCTAAGCCTATTTTTGCGCGCCTCTTCTATGGGCAACAGCTTTTGTTGCTTGTCTTGATAGCCCGCCCTTAGACTTTCGTATTTGTCGTTCAGTTCATTAACATAGGCTGTTTCTTCACTCTTGTTCAGCAGTCTGGCGGCAGCCAACGAGTTTTGGCTGGCATCTTTCATCCAAACCACAGGTCCTCCATACACGGGTGCTATCTTCAAGGCAACGTGCAGCTGACTGGTTGTTGCGCCACCAATCATGATGGGGATGTCCAGACCTGCCTTCTCCATCTCTTGCGCCACGTTAATCATTTCTTCTAGCGAAGGCGTGATAAGTCCGCTCAGCCCAATGATGTCCGCCTTCTCTTCAACGGCCTTCTTAATTATTTGTTCGGCAGGAACCATCACGCCAAGGTCTATCACCTCGTAGTTGTTGCAGGCCATCACCACCGCCACGATGTTCTTGCCGATGTCGTGCACATCGCCTTTCACCGTAGCCAGGATAACTTTACCGGCCTTCGTTGCTCCCACTTTCTTTTCTTTCTCGATGTAAGGTTGCAGAATGGCCACGGCCTGTTTCATCGTTCGTGCCGTCTTTACAACTTGTGGAAGAAACATCTTGCCTGCACCGAAAAGTTCGCCAACCTCGTTCATGCCTGCCATCAAAGGGCCTTCAATGATGTCTACGGCATGCGGAAAATGCGCCAAAGCCAAGTGCAGGTCTTCGTCCAGATGGTCGCCAATGCCTTTGCGAAGGGCGTATTTCAGACGTTCATCCAACTCTAAACTTCTCCATTCTTCTTCCGCTTGCTTTTGTGTACCGGCGTCGCCACTTGCCATACCTGCCTTTCGGCGTTCTTCCTCTTCCTTTTTCTTGTTGGCCAACTCAATCAAGGCCTCGGCCGCATTGGGCTTTCGGTTGAGGATAACGTCTTCGATAATCTCCAATTCATCGGTGGGAATGTCGCTGTAAGTAACCTTCGACGATGGGTTTACGATGCCAAAGTCCATGCCTTCGTTGATGGCGTGGTACAAAAACACGGCGTGCATGGCCTCGCGAATATAGTTGTTGCCCCTAAACGAGAACGAAAGGTTGCTCACGCCGCCGCTGATATGCGTGCCAGGCAGGTTCTTACGTATCCACGCTATCGAACGAATGAACTCGTATGCATAGTTGTCGTGTTCTTCAATGCCCGTTGCAATGGCCAAAATATTCGGGTCGAAGATGATGTCTAGCGGGTTCATGCCCACTTCTTGCGTAAGAATGCGGTATGCGCGCTGCGCAATTTCTATTCTCCGTTCAAAGGTTGTGGCTTGTCCTTGCTCGTCGAAACACATCACCACGCATGCTGCACCAAAGCGTTTCAAGGCTCGTGCGTGTTCAATAAACTGTTCTTCGCCCTCTTTCAGCGAAATAGAGTTAACGATACACTTGCCTTGCACGCATTTAAGGCCTGCCATGATGACATCCCATTTAGAAGAGTCGATCATGATGGGCACGCGTGCGATGTCGGGTTCAGCCGCAATCATGTTGAGAAACGTGGTCATTTCTTTTTCCGCATCAAGCAAACCGTCGTCCATGTTGATGTCTAGCACCAATGCGCCATCGGTTACCTGTTTGCGTGCAATGCTTATGGCCTCGTCGTATTGTCCTTCCTTGATAAGTCGAAGAAACTTTTTGCTACCTGCCACGTTGCATCGTTCACCCACATTAACGAAGTTAACTTCGGGCGTAACGTTTAGCATTTCTAGGCCAGAGAGCCAAAGCGTGGCGGGTTTGTTCACCACGGCGTGTGGCGTTTTCCCTTTGGCCAAAGCCGCATAGCTGGCAATAAACTTGTCGTCGGTGCCACAACAGCCGCCAATGATGTTCACTAAGCCTTCGTTTATAAATTGGGCTATCTGCGGCGACATGCTTTCTGCGGTCTCATCGTATTGTCCCATCGTGTTGGGCAGTCCTGCATTGGGGTAGGCCGAAATGTAATAGGGGGCTTTGCTGGCCAATTCTTTGAGGAAAGGTTTCATTTGGTCGGCACCGAAAGAGCAGTTAAGCCCAACCGAGAAGATTGGATACGAACTGATGCTGGCAAGAAATCCCTCAATGGTTTGTCCGCTAAGGGTTCGTCCTGCCAAGTCGCTCACCGTCATGCTCAGCATAATGGGTAGTTCAAGGCCCTGTGCCTGCATCTCGGTCATGGTAGCGTCGATGGCGGCTTTGGCGTTAAGCGTGTCGAAAATGGTTTCTATCAAGATGGCATCTACACCGCCTTCTATCAGCGCGCCCACTTGTTCGCGATAGGCATCAAATAGTTGGTCGTAGGTAATGTCGCGTGCGGCGGCATCGCTAACGTCGGGACTCATCGAGCAGGTTTTGTTCGTTGGACCAACCGAACCACACACAAAGCGTGGCCATTGGGGTGTGCTAAATTCGTCGGCGGCCTTTCGTGCCAGTCTTGCACCAGCCAAAGCCATCGGGCGCGATAGGTGTTCGAGTTGGTAATCGGCTTGCGATACGACTTGCGAAGAAAAGGTGTTAGTCTCAATGAGATCGGCACCTGCGGCCAAATACCTGCGGTGAATGTCGAGAATGAGGTCGGGACGAGTAATGTTCAGCACGTCGTTATTGCCTTTTAGCTGACCTTCATGTTCTGCCAAATCGGCATTTCTGAAGTCTTTTTCCTCCAAGTTGTAGTCTTGAATCATGGTTCCCAGCGCACCGTCGAGTATCATGATGCGCTGTTTAATTATATCCTGAATTTTCATCTTGTCGACCTTTCCTTTCCCATTTACGCCCATCGGCGTGTTATACTAACTCTACATTGGCTTTGTAAAACGGCCTCTGGCACTATTATAACCTGTCTTCTTAATAGCGTTTTATCGCCCTGTCCATTTGTCGGCGGTCTTCTTTCTCTTTAAGTGTTTGCCGCTTGTCGAACTCTTTCTTACCACGCACCAGTGCGATGTCAACCTTTGCTCGTCCATGTGGGTCGATAAACACGAGTGTCGGCACGATGGTAAAGCCCACTTGCTTGGTTGCCTCTTGAAGTTTGCGTATCTCGCGTTTGGTGAGCAACAGCTTGCGGTCGCGTTTGGCCTCGTGGTTGGCATACGAGCCGTAGAAATAGGGCGAAATATTCATGCCCTTTACCCACATTTCGCCATTGTTGATGTAGCAAAAGCTGTCTACCAGCGAGGCCTTGCCCATACGGATAGACTTTATTTCCGTTCCTGTAAGAACGATGCCAGCCATAAACGTTTCAACGAAGAAGTATTCAAACGATGCCTTCTTGTTTCTTATCTGTACGGCGCTTTTTTTTCTTATCGAATCTGTTTCTTTGCCCATTGTTTGTCCTTTCTTCCTAAATGTGGCTTGTTGGCAGGTTTGCCCCATGCAACAGCCGTTCTAGTTCACGATTTCTGCAAACTCTTCTATATGCCCGTCTATATACTGTGCGATGGCAGCCGTCCACTCCTCCTCGTGTTCAACGAAAGTGTCGTCGAAGTCGTCGAAAATAGGGAACCGCTCGAAAAGCGACATGAACTCTTCGTCGGTACAGTCTTTCTCTATCTCCTCATGATACTTCTTGTAATTGGAGTGTACCTTGCTGATGAGTCGCCCCAATTCTGTGATGCCCCATTGTTTGACCATCATGGCAAAGGGATTGAGGAAGATAAAGCCGCCATAGCCGTTGTGTATCAGTTGGATGAACCCTCCGTCCATCACCTCGTCGCGCAGAATGCGATAAGCCAAGAGTGTTATTTGGCTGGTATTGAGCTGTGGCATGGTGTCGGCGGTTAGCTTTCCGCCCACAGAGGCATTGATGGCATCTACAAAGATGTCTACAAAGGCGTCCATTCCCTCTTCCGCTGCTTGTCTTAAAGCGGCGTCGCTAACTGTTACTTTATTGGGCATAGTCGAATGTTATATGTTATTATGGTGTACAAAGTTACAACAAAAGCGCGTAATGCCTGCAAAATAGGGGTAAGAAAGTGTGCAATGGGTGTCCTGCTGCCTTTCTAAATGCAAAATTATGCCCTGCAACCGCTCGTGCTGGCGTTTGTAAGCGTACGTGCTGCCCGTGACATTTGCCCACGCGTGTGCATACGACATAACTTCTTTTGTATAGTTTTCAGTGAGAATTTTAACATTCTGAGTGCCCTTTCTGCCCATCAACTGTCTACCTTGCCGCAAAAAATCGATTCTCGCGACGGTTTGTTATGGTGCAAAAAGGTGGTAGTTTGTGAATGCGGAATAATGAATATTTATTTAAGCAGACCGTCGCTGACACTCATTTTGGGGCTATTTGCTGCAAAATGCAGTGTGTTTTGGTACTAAATGCAGTGCAATATGCAGCTAAATGCAGTGCGTTTTGGTGCAAAATGGAGTGCGTTTTGGTGCTAAATGCAAGGCGTTTTGGTGCTAAACGCAAGGTAAAATGCTGCTAAATGCAGTGAGATTTGCCGCTAAATGCGAGACGAAAAGCATAAACATCCATAGCAATTGTATAAACAAAACCTTTTAATGCCATGAAATACATGGCTAGAAAGGGCAAAATGGCCATTAAAAAGTGGGGTTTTAGGGGCTAAAAGTGGGTAATCGGGCTTCAAAAATCATGAGTTGGCAACCAAACTAGAAAGGCAAAATGGTGCAAAATGCAGGTTCTATGCTTAAAAATAGACAACCCCCAAGGCACGGAAGGGTAGAAATAGTGACTTTTTGCCGACTTTATAACCAATATTTTTTCTAGAACGGAGCGAAAATTAGAGCGGTGTTGTAAAATAAAGGATAATAATTTAAGTTTTAGAGCTGATGAGCTTTTGAGTTGATGAGGTTGTAGGTTGATGAGGCTATAAGTTGATGAGCTTTTGAGTTGATGATCTTTTGAGTTGATGATTTTGTGAGTTTGCGAGTTAATTAGTTGGTGAGCTGGCCAGTTGAAGTCTTCGGGAATTGTTGGGTCTTAGTGAGTTTATAAGTCCTTGAGTTGACTTGTGCTACACGTTTCTCCATTTGGAGAAAGATTAAACGTCAAAACAACTTCGGCATGAAACTAACTGTCTTCTAAAAACTATTGCCAGAACGGGTGGTGGATAGATGTGCGCGAAATGTGTTTGTAGCGAATGTTTTTTACCATTCATCATCGTTTTACACATGATTATATTATGAAAGGTATGCTTGATGGTGAAGAAAGTTTCTGTCTAAGCACTGCAAATCCCTTGGATAAGTGTTGGAACAAGTGCAAAAGAGTTGTTAATGCTCTTTGGTCATGCTGCTTACAAATCGCGTGGTTGGATATTATTCTTAGCGTAAAATTTGTTTTTCTCCGCATATAGCGTTAACTTTGCAAAGTCGTTAGGAAGAAAACCCCAGCGATTTTTGCCTGTTTAGTTGTGCCTTGCGCACGGCTAGGGCAGGGTGGGGTGGCACTTTCGCGCGACGCTCATTATTATTAAAAGATAAGGATATGAAAAAATTGGTATTGCTTTCAATGATGCTTTTTGCATTTGTTGGATTTGCTGTGGCACAGCAACAGGCAGAAATTAAATTTGATAAGATTACCCATAACTTTGGTACTTTCAGTGAAAAGAACCCTGTTCAGGAATGCACCTTCACCTTTACCAATGTAGGAAAGACCCCCCTTGTCATCAACGAGGCCACGGCTAGCTGTGGTTGCACCGTCCCCTCGTACCCCAAGACTCCCATTAAACCCGGTGAGAAGGGCGAAGTGAAAGTTGTTTATAATGGCAAGAACATGTTTCCTGGCCACTTTAAGAAAACCATCACTATCCGTACCAACGGCGTTACTGAAATGACACGCATCTATGTGGAGGGTGTTATGGAAGAGGCGAAGTAACTAAACGACAGACGAACGTTTTCGTTAAGCCAAATGAACGATGTCGAGCTTGCTCGAACATCGTCATGGCGAGAAAACGCACTTTTCAAGGAACTAGAAAAGAACGATATTGGCTGGCTATAAAACGCTACACGAACAAAGATTGTTCTGTAAGCGAATTTTATAGGATTAGCCCTAAATTATAAGGTGTTTAAAGCGTGGCTTTAAGCACCTTTTTTGTAACTTTGCACCATTATGCAACTCGAAATACTCTCACAGTCCGATTCTAATACCTTGAACGGATTGATACAAGCGGCAAACAACATCGTGATTTGCTGCCATAAGTCGCCCGATGGAGATGCTATCGGCTCTTCATTGGCGTGGGCCGAATACCTGCGGCAAGTGGGTAAGGAGCCGCTCATCATCGTTCCCGATGCCTTTCCCGATTTTCTTAAATGGCTGCCAGGCGTTGAAAGGGTGATGCGTTACGACAAGCACACCGCCGTTTGCAAGGAGCGTATTGCCGATGCCGACCTTATTTTCTGCCTAGACTTTAACGCAACGAACCGCGTTGACGACATGCAGGAGGCTTTGGAGACGACTACGGCGCAGCGAGTTGTGTTCGATCATCACCTAAACCCGCAGATGGATGCTCGTCTGATGGTGTCGTTGCCGCAGATGAGCAGCACCTGCGAAATCGTGTTCCGCATCGTTTGGCAGCTCGGAGGTTTCGAAATGTTCAGTAGGCAAGCCGCCATTGCCGTGTATTGTGGCATGATGACCGACACGGGTGGCTTTACTTATAACTCCACTCGCCCCGAAATATATGTCATTATCGGACATTTGCTGACCAAAGGATTTGATAAAGACAAGGTTTACCGCAACGTTTACAACAATTATAGCTCGTGGGCCATTCGTTTTCGCGTCTATCTGATGAGCCAAAAACTCAATGTGCTGAACGAACTTAACGCCTCGTACTTTTGCATTACGCGCCAAGACATGAAGAATTTTCATTTCGTTAAGGGTGATGCCGAAGGGCTTGTTAACGAACCTTTGCGCATAAAAGGGCAGAAATTGGTTATATCATTGCGCGAAGATACCGACAAAGACAACCTCATTTTGGTAAGCTTGCGTTCGGTAGACGATTTTCCTTGTAACGAGATGGCGGAACGTTTCTTCAACGGAGGCGGCCACCTCAATGCTAGTGGAGGTAAGCTTTTCTGCTCGATGAGTGAGGCCGAGCGAGTTGTTCGCGATGCCATTATGTCCTATTCGGACCGCTTGCGGGCTTAACCTACATTGTTTTCGTGGCTTTGCTGCGGCCTAAAATCGCTTCATAAACACGCGAAACATATCGGTTGTAAGCCTGGTGTGGCGGCCAACAGAAGTGTAAAAAAAACAAAAATACAAGGCTGTACATCTGCAAAAACGTAATATTTTTATTATCTTTGCAGCATTGTGGACGAAGTTCAGCCCATGTTCTTGATGGGGCAGAAGGCTGTAATGGCAGTTCACGAACTCATCATATAAAACTTAAACGACGAATGAAGAAATTGCTCTTTTCCCTTTTCCTCTTGGCAGGTGCACTCTCATGGCAATCGTGCAGCAAGTATGAAACCTATGCCGACCAAGTGGAATCGGAACGAAACGCCATCAACAATTACATCACGAAGAAGAACATCAAAGTTATTAGCGAAAACGAATTTGTGGCAAACGGTGAGACAACCGACACGGCTAAGAACGAGTATGTGCTCTTTGAGAGTTCGGGCGTGTACATGCAAATCGTACATAAGGGTGCCGGTAAGAAGATTGAGAAGGGCCAACGCATGAATGTGACGTGCAGGTTCAGCGAAAGAAACTTGCTTACCGATAGCCTTGAACTGTCTAGTTTCATTCCACGATTTAGCGCTTGGCTTGATAGGATGGACGTAACAAACACTTCTGGCACCTTCACTGCAAGCTTTAATAGTAAGAGTGGGCTGATGTACGTGGCGCGCCAGCGCACCAATGGAACGGCAGTTCCTTCGGGTTGGCTCACGCCTTTCACCTATATCTTGCTCGATAGGCTTTCTTCTTCCGAAGATGCAGGTGCTCGTGTTCGCTTAATCGTGCCTCACGACCGAGGTCATGGCGCCGCAGTGAATGGCGTGATACCTTATTTTTATGAGTTAGAACTGAGCAAGGCAAGATAAAAAACAAATATTGGTAATGACACTAATTAAATCTATTTCTGGCGTCCGCGGTACAATTGGCGGAGGGGTTGGAGACACGCTCAACCCGTTAGACATCGTTAAGTTTACTTCGGCGTATGCCACTTTCATTCGTCAAAGCATGCCAAAGGGCAACAACACCATCGTTGTTGGCCGCGATGCACGTATTTCTGGCGAGATGGTTAAGAACATTGTGTGTGGTACGCTCATGGGAATGGGCTTTGATGTACTGAACATCGGGCTGGCCACAACACCTACTACCGAGTTGGCCGTTACTATGGCAGGAGCCGATGGGGGTATAATTATCACCGCAAGTCATAATCCGCGCCAATGGAACGCTTTGAAACTGCTCAACAATAAAGGTGAGTTTCTTACGGCCGAAGATGGCGCAGAACTTTTGAAGATAGCCGATAAGGGCGACTTTACCTATGCAGACGTAGACCACTTGGGCCATTATCGCGAGGACGATAGTTTCGACCAACGTCACATCGACAGCGTGTTGGCATTGAAGTTGGTTGATGCTGATGCCATTCGTAAGGCCGGATTTAAGGTCGTTGTCGATACGGTAAACAGCGTGGGAGGCGTTATCCTGCCCAAACTGCTCGACCAATTGGGCGTGAAATACACCATGCTCAACGACCAACCAACGGGAGATTTCGCCCATAACCCAGAACCTTTGGAGAAAAATCTCACAGAGATTATGACCGAGGTGAAGAATGGAAACTACGACATGGGTATTGTTGTTGACCCCGATGTAGACCGTTTGGTATTTATTTGTGAAGACGGAAAGATGTTCGGTGAAGAGTACACGCTGGTTAGTGTGGCCGACTATGTGCTGTCGAAAGTGCCAGGTAACACCGTGTCTAACCTCAGTTCAACTCGTGCCCTGCGCGATGTCACCCTCAAACATGGCGGACAGTACACGGCTGCAGCTGTTGGCGAGGTGAACGTAACCACACAGATGAAGGCTGTTAATGCCGTTATCGGCGGCGAAGGTAATGGTGGAGTAATCTATCCAGAGAGCCACTATGGGCGCGACGCTTTGGTTGGTATCGCCCTCTTCCTTAGCAATTTGGCCCACAAGGGCTGCAAGGTGAGCGAGCTGCGTGCCACTTATCCCAACTATTTCATCGCCAAAAACCGCATCGACCTTACGCCGTCTACCGATGTAGATGCTATTTTGGAGCGTGTAAAAGAACTATATAAAGACGAGCAAGTGAACGATATTGATGGCGTAAAGATAGACTTTGCCGACAAATGGGTGCACTTGCGCAAGAGCAATACCGAGCCTATCATCCGCGTTTATAGTGAGGCAGCGACGATGGAAGATGCTGATGCAATCGGTAAAAAGCTGATGCAGGTGGTTTACGACATGAGTAAATAGCCCAAACAAGGTTTTGAGAACTTACGCATCGCAACGGGTTGCGCACATCTAATAACCCATTTGCGGTTCGGAAAGTAAATTATAATAACGCCGCTTTCACTCTTCATGGCATGTTATCTGTTTTAGGTACGCGCTGTGCAAGGGCGAAAGCGGCGTTTTCGTGTATGTATTAGGCATGTGTTTCGTTGCACGAACGATGACAATTGTGCGCAGCGAACCACATTAACCCCTCTCGATACGCCGTATTTTCTGCTCAATTTGCAACCTTTGTTTATGCCCCAGTCATTGGTCGTCAGCCACAACTTATCGTGTTTTGCACGCATTATCTTCTTTCCAATGCTCAAAAACTAGCCTCTAATCGCTTGAAATTAAGACCATAAATTGCTGTTTTCCCCTTTTTTTCGTACTTTTGCAGCTAGTATTCGCTCCACTCGTGGCATTCATCTCGTGTCTAAGGCATGGGATATAGAGGGAGCAAACATCTATTTACATTATTCGAAACAAAACAATTATGGGATTATTTTCCTCAATATTCAAAAGACAAGCCGACAAATCGAAGTCGGGTGGCATGGAAGACTACATGACTTTGGTGCGAGTTTACTTCCAGGCAACCATCGCAGCCAACTTGGGTATAACCAATTTGGCCATGCTTCCCGATTTGAGAACGTACAAAACAACCTTGCGCATACCAACGCAGAACAATAAGTTGGGCCTTGGTGAAAAGGCGCATTGCCGCAAGATGTTGAAAGAACTGTATAAAACCGACGAGGGTTTCTTTAAGGAAATAGATGCCAGCATTAGGAAAAACTGCCACAAGCTGCAAGATGTGCAGGTGTACTTGATACAATTTCAGAACTTCACACAAGACCTCATGATGCTCATGGGCAATCTCATGAAGTTTAAATTGCGTTTGCCCTCGTTCTTCAAGAAGGCCATTTACACCATGACGCAACGCACCATCAACGACATTTTCAACAAGAACGATTTTTCGGATGCAGGTGTGTTGAAGACCGTTGCCTCCATCAGGCAATATAATAAAAGGCTTGGATTTAGCCAAAAATGGGTAACAGACTTCGTTTTCCAAGTGGTAATGCTGGCCAAGAAAGAGCCGCGCCCCGACGAAAAAGCCAAGTAAGCCGCACTTTCGGGGCAAGAACAGGCCATTCCTCGCTGTCGTCTTTTGGCTTTCCACGCTCGCATAACGGGGTGTTTACGTGGCATATTAGCCCATTGATGCAGCTTAATTACATTTTTACAAGATGTAACAGGTTGAAAATTTGCGCCATCCAAATAAATAAGTTAAATTTGTAGTCAAATTGGTGTTTAATTATGGATGCAAACGAATTCACATTGTCGCTGTTTACCACACGGCTGCGCCAGCTACTTCTCCAATATAAAGAATTGGAGAAAAAGAATGCTGAGCTACAGACGATGATTGATGAGCGCGATGCCCGAATAAAGGAACTGGACGACAGTTTGCAATCTGTTTACAAAAGCTACGACAGCCTGAAAATGGCTAAGATGGTTGAAATCACCGACGGCGACATGGAGTCGGCCCAGAAAAGGCTCTCCAAACTCATTAGAGATGTGAACAGATGTATCACACTTCTAAGCGAAAATAGCATTGACAATGGCTGATAACAAAAAAGACTTCTTCAAGATAACGCTCAGTGTTTACGACAGGTCGATACCTGTTAACTGCTCACGAGAAGACGAAGAGAAGTATCGCAAGAGTGCAAAGCTCATTACCGACCTTGTGAACTTCTACTCGGCTAGGTATGCAGGCAAGAAAAGCGATATTGACATTCTCTACATGGTACTCATAGACATTGCTATGCGTTACCACAATGCGGACGAACACAACGACGTTGAGCCGTTGATGGATAGCCTAAAAGGGCTTGCCGCAGAGATAGAAGAGGCTTTGGGCATCGAGCCAACGTCTGTTTAAGCTGTTTTCTTTTCCGAGTTTTATTGCCTTATGGCAACTTTCGCCAAGGTATTCGCCCCCATTAACACCAAAAGGGAACAGAACAAAAACATTACATAATCAATATAAATCTGTATGATAGAAACGATAATCGCTGCCGCCGTTGCACTTGTTTTAGGGTGCTTTGTTGGCTATCTCCTTTTTAGATACGTCATTAAGGGACAGTATAACGAGATGATAGAAAACGCTAACAAAGAGGCGGAAGTGCTGAAAGAGAAAAAATTGCTCGAAGTTAAAGAGAAATTCCTCAATAAGAAAAGCGAGTTGGAGAAGGAAGTGCAAATCCGCAACCAACGTATTCAGCAAAACGAGAACAAACTTAAACAGCGCGAAATTTCGCTTAACCAACGCCAAGACGAGTTGGCACGCCGCAAACAAGAGGTGGAACAAAACCAACAGCGCGTGGATAACGAGAAAAAGCTGCTGAATATCAAGCAAGAGGAACTCGAAAAGATGCAAAGTCAGGAACGTTTGAAACTTGAAGAGCTGTCGGGACTTAGCGCAGACGAGGCCAAGGAACGACTTATCGAGAGCTTAAAAGACGAGGCGAGGACCGATGCTGCCAGCTATATCAACGAGATTATCGACGAGGCGAAGCTCAATGCCAATCAACAGGCCAAGAAGATTGTTATACAAACCATCCAACGTGTGGCTACCGAAACGGCAATTGAGAACTCGGTGAGCGTATTTCACATCGACAACGATGAGGTGAAAGGGCGCATCATCGGTCGCGAAGGCCGTAACATACGTGCTTTGGAGGCTGCCACAGGTGTTGAAATAGTTGTAGACGACACGCCCGAGGCCATCGTTATCTCGGCTTTTGACCCCGTTCGCCGCGAGATTTGCCGTCTTGCCCTTCACCAACTTGTTGCCGATGGCCGTATTCACCCTGCCCGAATAGAGGAGGTTGTGGCCAAGGTGAAGAAACAATTGGAAAACGAAATTATCGAGACGGGTAAGCGTACAGCCATCGACTTGGGTATTCATGGCTTGCACCCAGAGCTTATTCGTATCGTTGGAAAGATGAAATACCGTTCGTCTTACGGACAGAACCTCTTGCAACATGCACGCGAAACGGCCAACCTTTGTGCTGTTATGGCCTCAGAGTTGGGACTAAATCCCAAAAAGGCAAAGCGCGCAGGTCTGTTGCACGACATTGGAAAAGTACCTGATGAGGAAAGCGAACTGCCCCATGCTCTATATGGAGCCAAGATTGCCGAGAAGTATAAGGAGAAACCCGACATCTGCAACGCTATTGGTGCGCACCATGATGAAATAGAAATGAATACCTTGTTGGCACCCATTGTGCAGGTGTGCGATGCCATTTCGGGTGCTCGTCCGGGTGCACGTCGCGAGATTGTTGAGGCCTACATCAAGCGTCTCAACGACTTGGAGGCCATCGCCATGAGCTATCCTGGCGTTACCAAAACCTACGCCATACAGGCGGGTAGAGAACTGCGTGTTATCGTTGGTGCCGACAGGATGGACGATGCTGAGAGCGAGAAACTAAGCGGCGAGATTGCAACAAAGATACAAAACGAGATGACTTACCCCGGACAAGTGAAGATTACCGTTATACGCGAAACGCGTTCAGTGGCCTTTGCCAAGTAATTTTCGCCCCAACAAGGGTGGCTTATCAAGCCTATATATAATAAGGTGTGCCGCATGGCACACCTTATTTTGTTTTCTGGCTATCTGTTTCCAAGCTCTTTTCATTTTGGTAAGTCCCCAAATTCGTCACATTTGCCTATCTTGTTTTGTCCGCTTTTCAGTATAATATTTAACATTATGAGGGCGTTTTTGCTCGTCAATCGTCCACTCGGCCGCAAATAATCGATTCTCGCGAAGGTTTGTTTTAATGTAAAATAGGGTTAGCATGTGCATGCGGAAAAATGAATTTTTATTTAAAAACACCGCCATACGCACTCGTTTTTGGGCTATTTGCTGCTAAATGGAGTGCGTTTTGGTGCTAAATGGAGTGCGTTTTGGTGCAAAATGGAGTGTGTTTTGCTGCAAAACGCAAGGTGTTTTGGTGCTAAATGCAGTGCAAAATGCTGCAAAATGCGAGACGAAAAGCATAAAAATACACTGCAATGGTATAAACAAAACCTTTCCAAACCATTAAAATTAAGGCTAAAAGGGGCAAAATAACCATTAAAAAGTGGGATTTTAGGGGCTAAAAGCGGGTAAATGGGCTTCAAAAATAATGAGATGACAACCAAACTAGAAAGGCTAAGTGGTGCTAAATGCACGTGGTGTTCTTAAAAATGGACAAGAGCGTGGGCGTGTAAAGTAGGAAATAATGGCTAAAAACGTGTTTTGACGTACTTTTTTTCGCTAGAATGGTTGGGTGGATGAAGTGTGTTTTGTAAAGTTTGCATACGTAATTTAACTAAACTAAGCGGGTAGAAAAAGGGCGGAACGTCGGTCTTTTGATGCTCGATTAGGCTTTAATCGGCCGCAATTAGTTAGGAAACATACCAAAAGCAATCGGGAAACTTCGCGTTAAGAAGTTTCCCGATTGTATGTTCTGCGCCTTGATGGCACTAATAATGGAGGCGTTAATGGGTTAGAAATTTACGTTACGGTCTTCTTCCGCTCCCTGCAAATCTCCCAATGCCTCGCGCACTTCGGCCCTTTCTTTAAAAGCCTCGGCGTGGAAAGGGTTGGCCTCAATCACCTTATCATAGTATTCTTGTGCGGCTGCATTGTAGCCTTTGGCCTTCTCCACACGCGCTTTCAGCAGCAAGGCGTCTTCGTTACCGGCCACATGTTCAACCAAGAAGTTGGCATCTTCTTCGGCCTCCTCCAAGTTTTCCATGGCCAATAGCGTTTCGCCACGCAGCAGATAAGCATCTAGATAGTCGGGGGTGGTAAGTATTGCTTTGGTTAACATGGCCACGGCATTCACGTTGTCGCCTTGTCCGATGCAGGCTCGCGCATAGAGATAATGCACCGTAGGACTGGCTTTATCTATAAGTAAGGCCCTTTCGCAAGCGTCGGCCATCGCGCCATAGTCGTCCATACGATAGGCAACATCTGCCATACGCACGTAAATCTTTGGGTTATCGGGCTGAGCCTCGGCCAACTTTTGCAGTTGTTCGTAGGCTTTCAGCGGTTCGTTGGTCATCAAGAAAGCTTGCGAAAGATAGTCGCGAGTTTCCAAATCGTCTTTGTAACTTAGTGCTTTGGTAAAGCAATTGATGGCGTGATCGGCCTGTCCAAGGTGCAATGCCTTTACTCCATCAAATTTAAGGATGTCGAAATTCTTGGTTTCTTCGTCTTTCTTTCTTTCTTCAGGGTCTTCGGTTTTCCCACCGAACAAGGCTTTTAGAATGTTCATGGCTTTGTTTGCGTTTAGTATTTAGTATTGTTATATGATGTTTTAGGTGGGGCAGGTGGGGCGAATACCGTGGCATTCGCCCCCTTCCTCCACTTAACTTAATAGTTTTTCAATTCATCGTAAACAGACGGTGTAAGCACGTCGGTGCGGTCCCATTGTGGCCACCGTCCGTTAACCGAACCATACTCTTTGCCCACATCCTTATAGCGTTGAAAGCTGAATCGGGCGTTGATATAGCCGTCGTCGCCGTCTTGTGCAAGAACGTAGCAATACATGTATTGCAGGTAGCCTATAACCTTTCCGCCGTCTTTCACGGCTTTGCTCACCCATCCCTCTTGGGGAATGGTAACGCTGAGAACGTTTGTGCGCGGATACTTCTTGGTAAACGCCTTTTGGCAAGTGTTCTTAAACTTATCTGCGTCTTTGCCGTTGTAGATGTTTAGCGAGTAAATGGGCATGTAGTAGGTGCCGTCTATCTTCACTTCATCGCCGTCTCTGCTCTTGTTGTTAATGCCAATAGCCTTCTCCACCCGCTTTCCTGCGCGTTGCATGGACGATTTGGCCTTCTTCACAATAGTAGAAACCTTATCGGCTAGGCTCTCGTCTTGATGGCCGTTGTTGCTTTGCGCCCACGTTGGCGATGCTGAAAAGAACATGGCCACGAGCGCACAAATTACTGTTTTCTTCATCTTTATTCCTCTTTTAGTTAGTGCAAAAATAAGGCAAATAGGCTATTTTGCAAAACAAATAGTGGTAAATAATATAAAAACAGGCTGTAAGTGGGATGATATTGGTTAAGAACACCTTGCATAAATGCGTGTTTGAAACCATTATTAAGGCATGTTCTATAAATTCCCGCAAAGGTTTAATTGTTGTTCCTTGTATTGCTCTTCACTGTCTTTTTGCTTTTATCTGGCATCTTTCGCTTTCTCTTTCAGAAAGCATAGTGCACTATGCTCTTTCAAGAAGTAAACAAACCTTGCTCAGCTAAAAAGCTAAAAATACAGCAAAGGTGATTTTTAGAACCTGCCTTAAAAAATGTTTATTGTTTTGTTTTTCGACGTTTATCGTTTATCTTTGTTGCATGATGAAGAAACATTTGCTTGTAACGATAATATGTTGTGCTGTTGCTGGTACGGTTTTCGCTCAAAAAGAGCGGAAACAAAACGTGCGACGTACAGCCGAAAATGCTGTTGTGGAACAGCCAAAGTTGGTTGATAGCATCGTTGTAGACACGCTGCATAAGCTGGTAACGCCCGTTGTGGCCGTAGAGCCAACCATCGATGGGGCGATGGCTTTGCCGTCTTTAACCCTCAACGGACAAATAGAACCGCTGGGTTATCGCCCTTGGTTTTGGGCTGGATGGCAGCGATGGGACTTGCATCCGGGGCTAAACCTAAGCCTTGGTGCATCCGTATTCGCGCAGTTTGGCAAGCATGCGCGCCACGGGGCAGGCTTTATGCAAAACATTTCGGCCATGTATGCCCAGCCGTTGGGTAAAAAGTTCACGGTGGCTGCAGGCGGTTATTTTAACAATGTGTTTTGGGGCCACGACAATTATCGCAATACTGGCTTGCAAGCCATTGTGGGTTATCGTTTCAACGAGCATTGGGAGGCCTACCTATATGGACAGAAAAGCTTGGTTAGCAATAGGCTTATGCCCTATCCGTTGTACGATATGCAAGCCTTGGGCGATAGGGTTGGTGCAGCTGTTAAGTATAACTTCAATCCTTCTTTCAGCGTGCAGGTATCGGTTGAACAGGTTTGGGGACCGAATATGCCACGCGGATATTACGACACATTTAACGATATAGGGCGTTAAAGGCTGGCTTTTGAAAAGTCTACGCAACGTTTCTGCTTGCTTAGGTAGGTTTGAGAAACATGCTAAACGCATGAACAACATCATAAAGGGGATGAGGGCGGCGCGCCTTTCATCCCCTCTTTATTTTACCCGTTGCCGTTCGTTCTATTTCTTTCACGGGGAAATAGGCTTTGGGTTGCCAGTATTTGGGCAGCACTTTTTGGCAGATTTGTTTTACCATAGCCGTTTCGCTTTCTGCGTTTTCGGCCGAAAGGGGTACGAATTGCAGGCCTACCACCTCGCCAAACTTTTGGTCGTGGCACTTCACGATGCGGTAGGGCGTAGACAAATGCGGCTGAAGTGCGCGCTCAACCTCTTCTATTTGTATTTTAATGCCACCGCTAACAAGCACATTGTCTAGTCTGCCCAGTATGCGAAAAGCTTGCTTGGGTTCATCGTTATGTTGCAAATCGTCTTCCTGCTTAGTCTTTTCTATATGCTTAATGGTGGCAATATCGTTGGTTTGCAACAATCCTTCGCATAGATGAGGGGCACTTATCACCAGGCAACCTTTATCGTTCAGGCTCACTTTAACCCCTGGAAGAGGCGTGTACCATTGGCTAGCTGCTGGCCCATTAAGCCGACGTAGGGCGATGTGCGACAGCGTTTCGGTCATGCCGTAGGTGCTCCATACGGCATGGGGAAAAGCACTTAGCTCTTTTGCCAAGGCCTCGTCGATGGCACTTCCACCAATAATGAGGTGCTTAATGCGCATTAACCGTTGGCGTTCGGCTGGTACTTGCAGGCTGTTGTACACTTGTAGAGGCACCATTGCTGCAAAGTCGATGTCGGTTTCAAGGTCTTTTAGGGGGTGTCCGTCGGGTTCAACCACAACAAGTTGTAGGTTAGCCACGAGCGAACGCACCACCATCATCTTCCCAGCAATATAATCTAGCGGCATGCAGAGCAAGGCCGTGTTGCCTGCTTTCAGCCCCAAGTATTGGCAAGTAGCCCTTGCGCTGGCCTCCATTCGGCGTTTTTCCACCCACAGCGGCTTGGGTTTTCCAGTTGAACCACTAGTGTGAACCAGCATGCAAGGTGCCTTATCGTCGTTCCATTGGTCTAAGAATTCGGCAAGAACCATAGGCAATCTCCTTTTATTTGTAAGGGCATGTCGATGTTATCGGTAAACAATTGGCCCGTGCCAAGCCCTTGTGGCATGGCAATTTGTGGGCCGTAAACCTCTGCTGCTAAGTGGGCGATGGCGTTTAGACCTACATTGCTCTCCAACGCACTGGTTATCCACGACCCGATTTGGCGGTTTTGGGCCAGAGAAATCCATTCGTTTGTACCCCGAATACCGCCGTGGAGCGATGGTTTCAGCACCAAATATTGTGGTGCGATGGTGTCGAGGAGCTCTTCTTTGTTGGCAAGTGTGTTGATACCGATCAGCTCTTCGTCGAGTGCAATGGGCAAAGGCGACCGCTTACACAAGTCGGCCATCTCGTTCCACTGACCTTTGGCGATGGGTTGTTCAATGGAATGGAGGTCGAGTGCGGACAACTTTTCGAGTCTCGACAAAGCCTCGGCAGGCGCAAAAGCCCCATTTGCATCTACCCGAAGTTCCACTTGGCGGGGCGAAAACGTGGAGCGGATATGGCGAAGTAACTGCAATTCGCGTTCGAAATCTATCGCGCCAATTTTCAATTTCACACATCTGAACCCTTGATTCAGCTTTTCTTCAATGCGCATAGCCATTTCTTCGAACGTTCCCATCCACACTAATCCGTTGATAGGGATGCCCATTTCGCCCCGTGCAAATGGTGTTTGCGAGAGGTTTGCATGGCCATCGCGTTGCCATTGCCATAGGGCGGTTTCCAATCCAAAGCGAATGGAAGGGAAGGGGCCTAGTTCATCGTGGTTAATTACGCCCGTTTCGCAGAACCGTCGGCATGCTTGGCGCAGGCATTGCTCGTAGTCTGGCAGGTCGTCGCAGCTGAGATTGGGCAGTGGGGCGCACTCTCCCACGCCCACAACGCCAGGTTTTTGCGGCGAAGAGAGCTTAACGAGCCACGTCTTTCGGGTGCGATACACCCCGCGCGACGTGCCTGCCGGCTGCTTGAAATGCAAGGTATGTGGGGCTATGTCGATGTGGAACTTCATCCGAAAACTATGGAAGTTTGGGGTATTTCTTAAAGTCGGGTTTCCGTTTTTCAAGGAAAGCCTTTCCGCCTTCTTGGGCCTCGTCTAGGAAATAGTAAAGCATGGTAGCGTCGCCTGCTAGTTCCTGAATGCCAGCCTGTCCGTCTAGTTCGGCGTTAAGGCCTGCTTTAATCATGCGCAACGCAAGCGGACTGTGCTGCATCATTGTTTCGGCCCAGGCAACACATTCGTCTTCCAGCTTGTCTTGTGGCACAACCTTGTTAACTAAGCCCATACGTTCGGCCTCTTCTGCGTTGTATTGGCGACAGAGAAACCAAATCTCGCGCGCCTTCTTTTGTCCGACAATGCGCGCCAAATAAGATGCGCCGAAACCCGCATCAAATGAGCCTACCTTCGGACCAGTCTGTCCGAAGATGGCGTTTTCGCTGGCAATGGATAGGTCGCAAACGAGATGCAGAACGTGGCCACCACCAATGGCATAGCCGTTAACCATTGCCACAACGGGCTTTGGTAGTCGCCTAATTTGCATTTGCACGTCAAGCACGTTGAGTCTAGGCACACCGTCTTCGCCCACATAGCCGCCACGACCCTTCACGTTCATGTCGCCACCTGCGCAAAAAGCCATGTCGCCTGCACCTGTAAGCAATACTACACCGATGTCTTGGGCCTCGCGACAGTAGGCGAAGGCCTGACTCATCTCCCACGTAGTGCGCGGAGTGAAGGCATTTCGGTAACGCGGGCGATTGATTGTTATCTTGGCAATGCCCTGATATTCCTCGAATAATATTTCTTTGAAGTCGAAAACTTCAATGGGTTTCCATTCTCTTTTCATACAATGATATTTGTTTTTTGGGTAAGGGATGTTTCTATTAATAAGGTGTTGCTGAACATTTGGTTGTTGTAACGCCCCATGATGTTAAGTTCACTTCCAAAACGAAAGGGCGGTTTCCGCCATAGCCAATAAGTTCGGCGATACCTTTTTGCAATGTCTCAATATCGTTTACAAGTAGGTGTCTTGCGCCGTTCTGTTGGCAGATTCCTTGCGCCGAAGTGTTGTGCGTTGCCGAAACAAAGGTGGCTTGTATGTCGTCGGCAGGCATTCCTTTAACGTGTTGGAATATTTTTCCACCACCATTGTTGAGCAACATTATGCGTAGATTGCCGTCCAGACGGGTGTTCCATAGGGCGTTTTGGTCGTAAAAGAAACTCAAATCGCCAATTACACAATACACATTAGCTTGTGTTGCCAGCGACATGCCTGCCGCAGTAGACAGCGACCCCTCGATGCCGTTTACGCCACGGTTGCACCAAACATGGTGTTGAGCATGCTTATTGGCCAAGCGAACGCTGAGGCTGTTGGCATAATGAACCTCAAACGGTTGGTAGGTTTGTTGTAATTGTTGCTCGAAACACTGCACGGCGTAGCCTTCGGAAAAGGTGGGAGCCGCTTGATTGAGCTGTTCGCGATAGGCGTTGTGACCCGTTTGCCATAGTTGGCGAAAGGCTTTGGTGCGCTCTTCGTGTTGTTTGGCGTCCGTTTGTTGCATCATTTGCACCATCAGCGACAGCACTTCGTTGGGTTTGGCCTCAACAATAGCCGTGAGATTCATAAAGGTATCAACCACTTCTCCGCCCTCGTTAACAAGCCATTGGGGTGCGTTGTGCATCTGCCGCAATAGCGATTTGAGGTTTTTCCCAATGAGATGTCCGCCCATATACAATATGAAATCGGGCGTATAGGGTGCAGTTTCTGCGCAAGTGGCTAACAATTCGTCGGCATTTTGCAGTCCACCGAGATGGCTCAACACTTCTGAAACCACTACGGCTTGCCCCTCTAAGGCCTTGACAAGCGATGCGTTGACAGAGCCTGGAAGCATTTGTCCCAACACAATCATGGGCTTTTCGGCTTTGCGGAAGTCGGCCATTAGGTCGTTAAGTGCTGTTGCTGCAAGATTGCTGGGCGTGCAGCGGCTTATCGTTCGCTCGTAGGGTAGGGTCGTAACATCGTATTTAAAGAGCGGTTCGGATAAGGGAACGTTGATATGAACAGGGCCCACGCCATGATGATTGGTGGCCAAAAGAGCCTCGTTTGCCAAGCGGTTGCAGTGCCAACGCTGGGTTTCGTCGGTGGGTTCGTTTAGGGTTACGGCCTTCTTCACAAAGTTGGCGAGGGCGTTTTGCTGGCGAATGGTTTGCCCGTCTTGTTGGTCTATCCATGCCAAAGGGCGGTCGGCAGAGATAACTATCAAGGGAACATGCTGGTAATAGGCCTCGGCCACGGCTGGCAGAACATTGAGCAAGGCCGACCCCGACGTAACGCAGACGGCCACAGCATCGCCATCGAGCAAGGCCATACCCAAGGCATAGAAACCTGCCGAGCGTTCGTCGGTTACGGGATAGCAGCTAATGGCCCCCGACTTTACCAGGTTGTGCACGATGGGCGCATTGCGCGAACCAGGGCAAACCACGGCTCGCCTTACGCCATGAGCCACGAGTAAGGAGGTAAGGATGTTGATGTTTTCTTTATTCGAATACATGTTTACTGTTTGGTTTCATGTTTGGGCTTGTAAGTTTATCAGTTCATGCGTTTGCAAATTCATGAGTTAGGCGATTGTTTTTTGTTCATAAGCGTTTATACTTTTAAGCTATTCGCTGCCGAAAACTCAGATGGTTTAAGCTTGTGTGGTTTACACTAAAACTCATAAACTTATTATCTCATAACCTTAAAAAGCTAAAATTAAGGCTGCATTAGCCCCAACATCGTTTCCATTTTCGCCCTTGTTTCTTCCCATTCTTGTTCTTCGGTGCTGTCTTTAAGCAGTCCGCCACCTGCATAAAGGCACGCTTTGTTGGGCGATAGCTGCATGCAACGAAGTGAAACATATAGCTTTGTGCCGCCACTAGCCGCCACCGGACCGCAAAAGCCGCTGTAATATAGTCGGCGATGGGGTTCGTTGGTGCTGATAAAACGCCATGCCTCGGCCTTGGGTAAGCCGCAGATAGCAGGCGTGGGGTGCAGCATTTGCACGAGGTCGCCTAGTCCGTAAGCAGGTTTTAGTGTAAAGGCGAAGTCACTTCTAAGGTGAACCAAGCCCCCCGCCCTTTGGGTATAAGGCGGTGTTTCTTCGATGTTGTCGGCCAGATGTGCAAGACATTGGGCGATGTAACGCGCCACCAACCGCTGTTCTTCCTTGTTCTTCGCACTCCATTCTAGGGGTGTGGTGGGGGTGTTCCACGTTTGGTCTGGCCATTTCTGTTGCTCGGCAGTAAGCCGCATTGTGCCTGCAAGTGCCATCGTATGCCAACGATGCGTGTCGTTTCGCACTAAAACTTCGGGCGTAGCCATAAGCCACGTGCCTGCGCTGCGTGTGTTAACCAACGCGATAAACAAACGGGGATAGCGTTGGCAGGCTCTCCAAAACAATTCTTCGGCATTGGGGATGTGTTTAAGTGCCACTTCTTCGGTTCTGCTTAGTACGATTTTGGCAAACTGCCCTTGTACAAGCTGTTGGTGAAAGCGATGGAAACTTTCTTGGTACGATTGGCTCACCTGCTGTTGGCTGTTGCTGGCTGTTGTTGGTTCAGCGGCCGTGGCATTACGTGTAAGTGCCGACACATGCGTTTCAACATCAAGTTGTTCCACCCTATCGGGAGAGATGACGAGCAACGGACAGTCGTCCTCAATGGCGAAAGGAGCGAAGACAAAGCCCTCAACGTGGTTCAGTTCAGCATAATTTGCCAAACTTTGTGCCTCTCCTTGTAACTGAACATAACGTGTGGCATGCGTGGCATGCGGTTCGCGAAACAGCGCAAAGTCAGTCATCTTTGCGGCCTTTGATCACATAGTTGGTTACTTGCACCGAGCAAACCAGTTCGCCTGCTGTGTTTCTTATTTCTACCAGCCATTGGTGTAGCGTTCGTCCCTTGTGCAAGATGTGTGCCGTTGCGGTTACGGTATCGCCTTCTTCTACGGCGATGAGATGGCTCCCGCTAACGTTGATGCCCACGCTTATCTTGCCCGGACACAGTGCCAGCGAACCAACGCCGGCTAGATTTTCGGCCAAGGCTAGCGATGCACCACCGCTAAGGAAACCGAAAGGTTGCCTGTTGCGCTCGTCTACCTTCATTCGCGCCATGCACGTGTCGGGTTCGGGGGTGGAAATAAATTCCATACCCAATGCCGTAGATAGGTTGGGCAACTTGTTTATCCTGTCTTTAATGTGCTCGATGTTCATGATGCTTGCTTTTTTTATTAGTGCAAACTTACACAAAAATGCTGTAAAAATGGCATGAAAAGCAGATTATTAGTAGTTGAGTTTATGAGTTGTTGCATTTTTAAGTTTGTGGATTGCAGCGTTTGTGCGGTTATAAGTTGTTGAGTTTATAAGTTTATGAGTTGTCGGGGTTGTAAGCTTTTGACCTTTCTGGTTTGTGTGCGATATAACTTATTAATTCGTAAACTTGGTAACTCATAAACTAAATAACCACCATCTTCACAAACTAAAAACTTACATCCTCACAAACTAAAAACTTAATAACTCACAACCCACTAACCTCATAAACTCAACTTAATTGTGTTGCGAACCTTGTGCGAACGGCTTTTTATTCGTATCTTCGTTTGCTAAAAATAAGAAGATACAATGACGGAACAATTAAATATAGCCGTGGTTGGCGGTGGTGCGGCAGGATTTTTCGCCGCCATTGCAGCCAAACAAGCAAACCCCAAGGCACGAGTTACGATCTTTGAACGAGGACAAAAGGTGCTGGCCAAGGTGCTTGTAACGGGTGGCGGACGCTGCAACCTTACCAATTCGTTTGCACGGATAAGCGACTTGAAACAGGCTTATCCGCGTGGTGATAAGATGATGAAACGGCTTTTTAACGTATTCGACCACGACGACACATGGCGGTGGTTTGAAGAACGCGGCGTGAAATTGCTTACGCAGGCAGACGAATGTGTTTTCCCTGTGTCGCAATCGGCACAAAGTGTGGTAGATGCCTTAACGAATGAGGCTCATAAATTGGGTGTGGAAGTGCGTACTGCGCATGCCTTAGAGGGGCTGAAACCTTTGCCCAATGGCGACTTGCAGCTAGATTTTAAGGCGCAAAAGCCGCTTACGTTTAACAGGGTGGCTATCACAACGGGCGGCTCACCTCGTGCCGAGAGCTTGCAATATTTGGCCCGTTTGGGGCATGATATTATGCAACCCGTGCCTTCGCTCTTTACGTTTAACATTTCCGATGCTGCTTTTAAGGCCTTGATGGGTACGGTGGTAGAGGATGTTACGGTGTCTGTTGTTGGTACAAAGCATAAGGCATCGGGTCCATTGCTCGTTACGCATTGGGGTGCAAGTGGTCCTGCTATACTCAAACTTTCGTCGTATGGTGCGCGTTTTGTGCACGATTGTGGCTATCGTTTCTCTATTGCAGTGAATTGGATTGGGCTAACTAATGGCGCATTGGTGGCCGAACACTTGCAAGGTATTGTTGAAAGCAATAGGCGAAAGCAGTTGTCGAGCGTGCATCCCTTTGGCTTGCCCTCGCGCATGTGGCTGTATATCTTAGACAAAACAGGACTTGGAGCTGAGAAACGATGGGAAGAATTGGGGAAGAAGGGCTTGAACAAGCTGGTTGAAACGCTCACTAACGACTTGTACGCTGTTACTGGTAAGGGGGCGTTTCGCGAGGAGTTTGTTACTTGTGGGGGTGTTTCGCTCACGAATATTAACCTCAATACGATGGAAAGTAAGGTGTGTAAAAACCTTTTCTTCGCAGGCGAAGTGCTGGATGTGGATGCTATTACGGGCGGATTTAACTTGCAAGCGGCTTGGACAACGGGCTATGTGGCAGGTAAGTCGATGGGGGTATGAGCTGATGGGTTAACTAAGTTGACGAGTTAACAAGTAGACGAGTAGGCAAGTTGGCGAGTAGGTAAGTTAACGAGTAGGTAAGTAGACGAGTTGACAAGTTGACGAGTTGAAGGGTGGACAAGTTAACAAGTTGACGAATTAACAAGTTGATGAGTTGACTTGTTTATTCGAAACCATCTTGACTTTTAGTGTTTCTTTGAATAGAGAGGAGTGCAGGACAAGTCAACTCACTGGCTTATAAACTAACGAAAGCCCAATAACTCCCCGAATACATCAACTCACCAACTCACCAGCCCATCAACTCACCCACTCATCAACTCACCATCTCATCAACTCACCAACTCACCGCCCCATCAACTCATCAGTTCATCAACTCGCCAATTCATCAACTCACCAACTCACCAACACATCACCCCCTCAACTCACAAACTCATCAACTTACAAGCTTACGAGCTCACAAACTCACAAGCTTAAATTATTATCTTTTATTTTACAATATCGCTTTAATTTTCACTCCGTTCTAGCGAAAAAATAAGCTAAAAAGTAGGTGAAAAGCTACTATTCCTAGCCTTTCGCACCTTTTGTTTTGTCTATTTTCAAGAAAAATACCTGCATTTTGCACCATTTTGCCTTTCTAGATTGACTGCCATCTCATATTTTTTCAACTCCAATTTCCCACTTTTAGCCCCTAAAATCCTACTTTTTAACGGCTATTTTGCCCTTTTCAGCCATGTGTTTCATGCCTCGAAAGGGTTTTGTTTATACCATTGCTGTGTATTTTTATGCTTTTCGCACTGCATTTAGCTGCATTTTGCACTGCATTTAGCACCAAAACGCACTGCATTTTGCACCAAAACGCACTACATTTTGCTGCAAATCACCCCAAAAATGGTGCAAATGGGGGTTCTTTGTAATAAATATACGTCTTGCCGTATTCGCATGCTAACCCCTTTCGGCATCGAAAACAACCTTCGCGAGAATCGATTTTTTGCGGCAAGGTTGGCAGTTGGTGAGCAGAAAGGGCACTCATAATGTTAAATTTCTTGCTGAAAACTAGACAAAAACGGTTGTGCCGAACACGCGCGTGTGGGCAATGGCACTGCAAGCATGTACGCTTTCGACTGCCAACGCGATCGGTTGCGGCTCATGCTGCTTACGGACAACTTGCCTGTCCGCTCATTAACTTGCCCATTTACAATAAACGGGATGCAGCCCAAAGGTGCATCCCGTTTGTAAAACAGTTGTTGTGTACGTATTTAGTAAGCGAAGAGTGGATAGTCTTTCATCTTTTCGTTTACGCGTTTGCGCACGTTAGCGATAGTCGTTTCGTCGGTTGGGTTGTTCAGAACCTCCTCAATCAGTTCGGCAATAAAGCCCATGAGGTCTTCTTTGGCTCCGCGAGTAGTGATGGCAGCCGTACCCAAGCGGATGCCGCTTGTTTGGAAAGCACTACGCGTATCGAAAGGAACCATGTTCTTATTAACGGTAATGTCCGCAGCAACAAGAGCGTTTTCGGCAACTTTACCCGTTAGTTCGGGATACTTGTCGCGCAGGTCTACCAGCATAGAGTGGTTGTCTGTTCCACCGCTAACGATGGTGAAACCACGCTTAATAAGCTCTTCGGCCAACACTTTCGCATTTTTCTTAACTTGCAATGCCCACTCCTTAAACTCAGGTTGAAGTGCCTCTTCGAAGGCAACAGCCTTAGCAGCAATGACGTGTTCTAGCGGTCCGCCTTGAATTCCGGGGAACACGGCCGAGTTGAGCAGTTGACTCATCATCTTTACTTCGCCCTTCGGCGTTTTCTTTCCCCACGGATTCTCGAAGTCCTTGCCCATAAGGATGATGCCTCCACGCGGTCCGCGAAGTGTTTTGTGCGTGGTAGAAGTAACGATGTGTGCATATTTCAGAGGGTTCTCCAGCAAACCAGCGGCAATCAGTCCTGCGGGGTGAGCCATGTCAACCATGAAGATGGCACCCACCTTGTCGGCGATGTCGCGCATGCGCTTGTAGTCCCATTCGCGGCTGTAAGCCGAGCCGCCACCGATGATAAGCTTTGGCTTATGTTCCAGCGCAAGGCGTTCCATTTCGTCGTAATCAACGCGCCCAGTTTCCTTGTTGAGGTTGTAGCCCACGGGGTTGTACAAAATACCCGACGTGTTTACAAGGCTACCGTGGCTAAGGTGTCCGCCGTGTGCAAGGTTCAAGCCCATGAAAGTGTCGCCAGGGTTGAGGCAAGTAAGCAGCACAGCCTCGTTAGCCTGTGCGCCAGAGTGGGGTTGTACGTTGGCAAACTCGGCTCCGAACAGCTTTTTAATTCGCTCGATGGCCAGGTTTTCCACCTTGTCAACCACCTCGCAACCGCCGTAATAACGCTTTGCGGGTAGGCCTTCGGCATACTTGTTGGTTAGATACGAACCCATAGCTTGCATCACTTGTTCGCTAACGAAGTTCTCAGAGGCAATTAGTTCGATGCCTTTGAGTTGGCGTTGATGCTCATCTTCAATGAGTTTGAAAATTTCTAGGTCTCTTTTCATAGTTGAAATTGTTTGTGTTAGTTATTGATTAGGGCGTGGTTTCTATGCACCACGCCGATGATAAATGTCGTTTATTCTGGTTGTTGGCACGTGTGTGCAGGCGTATATGGCATGCGCATTACACCAGTTGTGCCTTGTCTATGGCCTGCTCCATGTCGCAGTAATGGCATTTCAGCGTTCGGCTAACCTTGTCTACCACGTGGAAAACTGTTTGCATGGGCTCGTTGTTGGTGATACATTTGGGATTGTTGCACCGCACGATGCCTTTAAGTTCGGCAGGCGTTTCCACCTTCTTCTTCTCGATAACCTCGTAGTCTTTGATGATGTTAAGCACCACGTTGGGTGCAACCACCGAGAGGCGCGAAATCTCTTCGTCGGTGAAATACCTGTCTGTAACCTTGATGATGCCTTTCTTTCCCATCATCTTCGAGGCATAGTTGTTGCCGATGGTTATGGGTTCGTTAAGCGTTTGCAGTTCGAGCAGGTTTACAACCTGAAAGGTTTTGTCGGCAGGAATGTGGTCGATAACGGTTCCGTTTTTGATGGCGGCCACTAGCCGTTCTTTCTTATTTTCACTCATTTGATGATGGTTTTATCGTTTCTCACATCTTCTAGCGTGATGCCCAGCACGTCGCAAAACAGCGCTTGGCGTGCGTAAAGCCCGTTTTGTGCCTGCTGAATGTAGTAGGCGTGCGGGTTGTCGTCTACATCGTAGGCAATTTCGTTCACTCTTGGCAGCGGATGCAAAATGCGCATGTTGTCTTTCACGTTGGCCAACATGTCGTTTTTCAATATATACACGTCTTTTACGCGTTCGTATTCCATGAGGTCCGAGAACCTTTCCTTTTGCACGCGCGTCATATATATAATGTCGGCATCGGCAATCACCTTATCGTTAAAGGCCGTATGTTCTTGAAACTTGATGCCGTGGTTCTTGCAGTAGAGCTTATACTCGTTGGGCATGGCCAACTCTTTGGGCGCGATGAAATGGAACGTGGGGTTGAAATGGCGCATGGCCATGATGAGCGAGTGTACCGTTCGGCCGTATTTTAAGTCGCCCACGAGGTAGATGTTGAGGTTTTCGAGCGTTCCTTGTGTCTTATATATGGAGTAAAGGTCGAGCATACACTGCGAAGGGTGCATGTGTGCGCCGTCGCCGGCGTTGATGATAGGCACCGGCGACACCTCGCTGGCATACTGCGCAGCCCCTTCGATGTAATGGCGCATCACGATAACATCGGCATAATTGGCCACCATCAGAATGGTGTCTTTGAGCGTTTCGCCCTTAGACACGCTGGTGGCCTTGGCATCCGAGAAACCAATGATACGCGCACCGAGCCTGTTGGCTGCCGTTTCGAAACTCAGCCTGGTGCGTGTAGACGGCTCGAAGAAAAGGCTTGCGATGACTTTTCCTTTGAGCAGCTCGCGGTTGGGATGTCTCTCAAACTCTTGCGACAGGTCGATAAGGTACTGTATTTTCTCCTTCGAGAGGTCGGCAATCGTCACAAAATCACGTTGTTTCATCTGCATTGACTTTAGAACGTACACTATTTGGGATGCCAAGATAAGTATAATTTTTCTTATTTGAATGTGTAATAGGGAGAAAAATTGTATTTTTGCAGTAATTTTAGAATTCAGACGTCAATGAGAAAGAGGTTCATACATATCTTATGGGGCATGTTAGTGCTTGGCATACTGTCTGCCGTATTGGCTTTCGTGGCCATTTGGTTTGGTTGGATAGGCTACATGCCGCCCATATCCGAATTGCAAAACCCCATCAACCGATTTGCCACGCAGGTGTATTCGGCTGATGGAAAGGTGATAGGCACATGGAACGAAAACCGCGAAAACCGCGTTTGCATACCCTATAGTACCCTTTCGCCGCACCTTGTTCATGCTTTGGTGGCCACAGAAGACGTTCGTTTCTACGACCATTCGGGCATCGACTTCATCGCCCTTGGGCGAGCCTTTGTGAAACGTGGACTGATGGGACACGCCAGTGCAGGCGGTGGAAGTACCATCACGCAGCAGTTGGCCAAGCAACTTTATTCGGAGAAGGCGCATTCTACAATCGAACGTGTGCTGCAAAAGCCCATCGAATGGGTTATTGCCGTGAAACTGGAACGCCATTACACCAAAGAAGAGATTATCGCCCTTTACCTTAATTACTTCGACTTCTTGCACAATGCCGTGGGAATAAAGACCGCGGCCAACACCTATTTTAATAAGGAACCCAAAGACTTGACCATAACCGAGGCGGCCACGCTTATCGGATTGTGCAAGAACCCGTCGTACTTCAACCCCGTGCGCTACCCCGAAAGAAGCACGGAGCGGCGAAACGTTGTGTTGGCACAAATGGTAAAGGCCGGCTATTTGTCGGATACGGAGTACAGGCAATACGCCGAAGAACCGCTCGCGCTGAACTTCCACCGTACCGACCACAAAGACGGAACGGCCACTTACTTCCGCGAGTTCCTTCGCCAATATCTCATGGCCAAGCGTCCCGACAAGAGCAACTACCCCGAATGGAATAAGTCACAGTATGTTTACGACTCCATTGCATGGGCCAACGACCCTCTTTACGGATGGTGTAACAAGAACTTGAAGAAGAACGGCGAACCCTACAACATCTATACTGATGGGTTGAAAGTGTTTACTTCTATCGACAGCCGCATGCAGCAATATGCCGAAGATGCCGTGTACAAGCACCTAGCCCGTTTCTTGCAGCCTGCTTTCTCTAAGGAAAACAGAACCAAACCCAACGCGCCCTTCACCAACAAGCTTACCGCTGAACAGGTGCGTTCAATCCTGAACCGCTCGATTACGCAAAGCGAACGCTATCGCAACATGAAGTCGGCAGGTTATTCGGAAGAAGAGATACGCAAGGCTTTCAGGACACCCACCGACATGGCCGTGTTTACTTATCATGGCGACATAGACACGGTGATGACGCCCTTAGACAGCATCCGATATTATAAGTCGTTCTTACGAGCCGGCTTTGTAAGCATGGATCCCAAGAACGGAATGGTGAAGGCTTATGTGGGCGGATTGGATTTTACGCACTTCCAATACGACATGGCTACCGAGGGACGCCGACAAGTAGGCTCTACGATTAAGCCTTTCCTCTATTCGTTGGCCATGGAAAATGGTTTCTCGCCTTGCGACCAGGCACCCAACGTGCAGCGTACATACATTGTGGCAGGACAAAGTTGGACGCCACGGAACGGTAGCCGTAGTAGATATGGCCAAATGGTAACCTTGAAATGGGGCTTGGCACAATCCAACAACTGGATTTCGGCCTACCTGATGAGTAAGCTTAACCCGCAACAGTTTGTGGGATTGCTGCGCAGTTATGGTCTAAACAACCCCGACATACACCCGTCAATGGCCTTGGCACTAGGTCCTTGCGAATCGAGCGTGTGCGAAATGGTAAGCGCTTACACCGCCTTTGCCAACCGCGGAATTAGGTGTGCGCCCTTGTTCGTTACCAAGATAGAAGACAACGAAGGGAATGTAATTGCTACATTCCAGCCACGGATGAACGAAGTGATAAGCGAAACCAGTGCCAATAAGATGCTCGTGGAGCTGCAAGCCGTGGTGAACGAAGGTACGGCGCGTAGACTACGCTTTAAATATAACCTTAAAGGCGAGATTGGCGGTAAGACTGGAACGACCAACCGCAACGCAGACGCATGGTTTATGGGCTTTACGCCCGAGCTTGTGAGCGGCTGTTGGGTGGGCGGAGAAGACCGCGACATACACTTCGACTCGATGAGTATGGGCCAGGGAGCCACGATGGCATTGCCCATTTGGGCTTATTTCATGCAGAAAGTGTTTGCAGACCCCCGGTTGGGTTATACGCAAAAGGCCACGTTCGACCTTCCCGAAGGGTTTGACCCATGCGCCAAAGACGATGGTGGAATGAATGAGTATGGTATTGACGAGGTGTATGAATAGCCCCAGCCCATGCCTGTATCTCTGCTATGTGCGTAGACAAATGCGGGGTGAAAGTCTGCACTTGTGCGCCGAACGTGTGTGTTTTTTATACCTAACTTATCTTGATAAATAATATACAACACAATGAGAAAACTACTATTCGGGCTGTGCCTTGCTGCCATGCCCATAACGATGATGGCACAGCAAGTGTGCAAGATGTGGGTGAACATGCCTGCTTCTGTGGCCGGGGCGCTTGAAAAGAGCGGAAGACAAGAACTCCTTGACCTGAAACAAATGAAGAAAGCGGCCACAATTGCTGGTCCGCTTGGCGAGAGATGTAGCATAGACACGCTTACGGCCGACTTTCTTTCGGTGCGCATGAACGAAGTGTATACGTTGCAAATGAAAATGTTGCCCACATCGTCGGGCGACTCTTTGCTTTGCTTGGTGCAAACATACGCTGGGCCACAGCCAGAGAGTAGCATTTCGTTTTATTCGCCCGATTGGAAGGCTTTGTCTATGCCCCAAATGCACTTAGATGTAGATTTGCAACGCCCCGATACGATGTCGGAAGACGATTTTAACAAATTGCAAGCTTTGTTCGACCCCAAGCTGGTGTCGTTCTCGCTTTCGCCATCTAGCGCAGAACTTGTTGTAGCCTTGTCGCCAGCTGCTATCAGCGAAGAGGGAAAAGCGAATATAAAACGACTAAATTTGCAAAATAAGCTTAACTGGAACGGAAAAACGTTTAATTAATGTTACGAAAAGATTGCTTTTACCATCAAACACTTGCAAGATGAAAATAATATCGTAACTTTGTAACGTGTTTTTCATGGTATTAGATTATTAAGGTTAAGAAAGATTGGTTGTCGTGAGACAATCAATTTTTTTTGTATCAGTTTGTTACCTAAGGACAGAGTCTTACATGAAAGCCACACCCCTACTTTCTTCTTTGTTTATATGTGGTGTTAGCACACTTGCACACTTGATTGTTAATTGCTTGTTGGCCGTGGGTAAATGCGGCGAAAAGAATAGCATAGACTGGCATTCCAACGATGCAACATGCTTGTTAAGACCATGTAAACGCAATGGAAAGGAAGGCATTCCCGTTTATTATAAAAGATGTTTGAAGTGAGTCTGTTTCGGGTAAACAAGCTCCGTGCGAAGGAATATTCGTCGTGTTGAGCCATTATCCACTCGCAAACACGTGTTTATGGCTTGGGAGAGTGTTCGAACTAACAACCATTTGGTTATATTTATAGTAAGGTTAAAAAACGGTTTTACGCACTCGTTGGCCAGCAAGCAGTTGGCAACGTGTCTGTACAATGTCGTTTGTAGTGGGGCAACAAGCCGTTTGTAGTCACGCTACAAGGTGCTTGTTGTGTGGGTACAAACCATTTGTAGTGTCACTATAAAATCACCTGTATCGCCCCATGTGCTTAACGAAAAAGTGGATTAAAAGCATGAATAAAGAAGAATAATGTCGCAAAAACGGAAATAAACGATTAATTTATGTTATATACCTAATACTTTTGCCAACTAACACTTGCGTTTTTAAAATATTTATCGTAACTTTGTGACGTGTTTTTCATGGTATTAGATTATTAAGGTTATAAAGATTGATTGTCGTGAGACAATCAATCTTTTTTATTGGCCGTACAAATGAGGCTTTAATGGTAGGGCAATGGGGGCTTTCTCGTTCTTTCTTCTTTGGCGTTGTATTTACACATTTGCGCATTCGTCCGTATGTAGTGCAAGCGCGTGGCGTTGTTTGTCAAGCCTTTTGCGTGTTGGCGTAAAAAGTGATTGTTTTCCTTGTACGTACCTATAATTTGAAGTAACTTTGCACGTCTAAGTGCGTATGTTGTAAATATGAACACGGCCTGACGTGCCTGCATGCACATTTAAAAGACAAGATTTAAACATAAATAGACAATGGTTTTAAATAAGAAAAGGAGATGGCATTGCCTGTCTGGACAAGAACCAACCGACTTGGACAAGCAAGTGATGTATTGGGAAAACAAGGGAAAGTTGGTGCCAACTCGCGAACTGATAAAAACACCTGAACAAATAGAAGGCATCAGACGTAGCGGCGTAGTTAACACGGGCGTGCTAGACGAGGTGGCCAAACACATACATGCAGGCATGAACACCTTGGAAATAGACAAGATATGCTATGACTATTGCACTCGTCATGGTGCCGTACCTGCTTGTCTCAATTACGAAGGCTTTCCAAAAAGCGTTTGTACAAGTATCAACGAGGTGGTTTGTCACGGCATACCTAAGAAAGAAGACGTGCTGAAAGAGGGCGACATCATTAATGTAGACTTCACAACCATACTCGACGGCTACTATGCAGATGCCTCGCGCATGTTCATCATCGGCAAAACAACACCCGAAAAAGAACAGCTGGTGCGCGTTGCAAAGGAATGTTTGGAGATTGGAGCAGAGGCTGCCAAGCCCTATGGCTTTGTTGGCGACATCGGACACGCCATTTCTAAGCACGCGGACAAGTATCATTACGGTGTGGTTCGCGACTTGTGCGGGCATGGAGTGGGCTTGAAGTTCCACGAAGAGCCAGAGGTAGCGCACTTTGGACGTAGAGGACAGGGCATGTTGCTCGTTCCTGGCATGGTGTTTACCATCGAACCCATGATTAATATGGGAACATGGAAGGTGTTTATAGATGCCGATGACGAGTACGGATGGGAAGTAATAACGGGCGACGAGCTGCCTAGCGCGCAATGGGAGCATACTTTCTTGATGACCGAACATGGCGTAGAGATATTGACAAGGTAGTGTTAAAGGATGAATAACAACAAAGATATATATATATTAGGTATAGAGAGCAGTTGCGACGACACGTCGGCGGCTGTTCTTCGCAACGATGTGTTGTTGAGCAACGTAACATCTTCGCAGGCCGTTCACCAAAGTTATGGCGGCGTTGTGCCCGAATTAGCATCGCGTGCGCATCAGCAAAATATCGTACCAGTTGTAGACCAAGCTTTGAAAAAGGCTGGTATCGAGAAAGAACAGCTATCGGCAGTGGCCTTCACTCGTGGGCCAGGGCTGATGGGTTCGTTGCTTGTTGGCGTAAGTTTCGCCAAAGGTTTCGCGCGTGCCTTGGGCATTCCTTTGGTGGATGTGAACCATTTGCAGGGGCATGTGCTGGCCCATTTCATTCAAGAACCCGACATGCAAAACGCCATTCCGCCTTTCCCCTTCCTCTGTTTGCTGGTTAGTGGCGGCAATTCGCAAATCGTAAAGGTGAACGCCTACAACGATATTGAGGTTCTGGGGCAAACAATCGACGATGCGGCTGGCGAGGCTATCGACAAGTGTTCGAAAGTAATGGGACTGGGTTATCCTGGTGGACCCATCATCGACAAGTTGGCTAGGCAGGGCAATCCCGCAGCGTTTAAGTTTGCCGAACCTCATATTCCTGGGTTGGATTATAGTTTCTCTGGGTTAAAAACCTCGTTCTTATACAGCTTGCAGAAATGGGTTAAAGACGACCCGAACTTCATTGAGAACCACAAGGAGGACCTCGCGGCGAGCTTAGAGTTTACCATTGTAGACATATTGATGAAGAAATTGCGGTTGGCCGTGAAACAAACGGGCATCACACACGTGGCCGTTGCCGGTGGCGTGTCGGCAAACAGCGGACTGCGCAACGCCTTCCACGAGGCAGCAGAGAAAGAGGGGTGGACCATTTACATACCCAAATTCAGCTATACCACCGACAATGCCGCCATGATTGGCATCACGGGATATTTCAAATACCTAGATAAGGTGTTTTGTTCGATAGACAAACCCGCTTTCTCGAAGGTTACTTTCGAGTAAGCATAAATATATAATGGAATGGAACTAGAAACAAAAGTGCTTAGTAGAGAACTGCAACAACACATGTACGAAAATGGCTTGACCATCGGAACAGCCGAAAGTTGCACGGGCGGTAGGGTGGCCGAGGCTATTATTGCCACACCAGGAGCATCGAAATATTTCAAGGGTGGCGTGATATGTTATAGCAATGAGGTGAAAGAAAACCTCTTGGGCGTAAGTCCGCAGGTGCTAGCCGAGAAGTCGGCCGTGAGCGAAGAGGTTGCCGTACAGATGGTTAAGGGCGCATGCGAAACGCTTAAAACCGACTATTGCATGGCTGTTACGGGTTATGCAGGGCCTGTTGCAGGCGATAACGACGGCGTACCCGTAGGCACAATATGGGTTGCTTGCGGCACGAAAGAAAAAACTTTGACCCTTAAATTAAACGAAGACTTCGGCCGCGACATCAACTTGGCCATTGCTACGAACCGTGCTCTGCGCTTAATGCTCGACTTCTTGGAACAGGAGAAGGGCACAACGGAAGAGTAAAACCGCATAATGGCGTGTCCGTTCAACGCTTGGAGGTGGCTAACTCCTATGATAAGGGCGGCTCAAAACATGCTTTTTTGGCCACGACATGAACAAGGCGAACACCCCCAAATGCACACTTTGGCCTATGGCTGAGGTACATTGGGGCGTTCGCCTTATTTTGTTTATTATGCAGAAAGGCTGTAATTGTATGCCATAACCACATCAATGAATGCGAAAATGATGCCCATATTTAAGAAAAGTACACGCCAATGGCGGTCTAATCCCACAAAAAACATAAAATCTTTGATAATTAATTGATTTGGTTAGGTATTTAGAAGAAAAATTCGTAATTTTGCAACCTGTTTGGAGTAAGTATCAAAAAAGAAAACAAAAAAAAGATAGCAATGTCGAAGATTTGTCAGATTACAGGTAAAAAGGCAATGGTTGGCAACAACGTGTCGCACTCGAAGCATCGCACAAAGCGCAGTTTCGACGTGAACTTGTTCAGCAAGAAGTTCTACTATGTGGAAGAAGGTTGCTGGATTAGCTTGAAAATCAGTGCCGCAGGTTTGCGCCTTATCAATAAAGTGGGTCTTGACGCAGCGCTTAAACAAGCTGTTTCTAAGGGCTTCTGTGATTGGAAAGACATTAAAGTTATAGGAGAATAATTATCATGGCAAAGAAAGCTAAGGGTAATAGAGTACAGGTTGTTCTGGAATGCACGGAAATGAAGAACAGCGGCTTGCCTGGAACGAGCCGTTACGTTACCACCAAGAACAGGAAGAACACGCCTGAACGTATGGAACTAATGAAGTATAATCCAATCATGAAGAAGATGACGCTTCATAAGGAGATTAAATAACGCTTAATTATACAAGACAATGGCAAAGAAAGTAGTTGCAACCCTTCGTGACGGTTCAAAGGACGGACGTGCTTATACCAAAGTTATCAAGATGGTTAAGAGCCCGAAAACCGGCGCATACATCTTCGATGAGAAGATGGTTCCTAACGAAGCAGTAAAGGACTTTTTCAAGAATTAAACCGCTTTCGACATACGTTGAAAGTATCGCATCATATAAAAGGGAGAACGTTTTGGCGTTCTCCCTTTTTTGATGGGGTGGGGTATGCAGCCCAAGTTTGTCCTTGTTTGGAATGAAAGGCTGAATAACCGCCCCTTGTTGTGTTGGCTTTGCGGTTATCACAAGGGTGTTAAGCAGTCGCCATAAACTCGCCCCCACAAGTGCCGATAAGGCGCTTGTGGGGGCGTAGTTGTTGTGTGCGTAGGGCTAGTTTGTCTTAACAGCCACCACGCTTGTTAGTTCGGGGTCGAGATAAAAGGTTTGTTTATACGGCTTTTTCTCGCCCTTCTCGTCTTTTGTTTCGAGCGTTACGCGAATCATAAGCAAAGTCTTGGTGTTCGCGGGGCGTTGCCCGAATTTAGTATCGGGCTTATACAAGCCACCATTCTTTACGTCGGCTTGCAACGCATTTATAGTGGAGTTGTCCACACGGTCGGTAGAATCTAGTTTACCAACGTCCGTAATCGACACCGACGGCTGCTGTGCATGCTCGTCAATGAAGTTCTCAACCAATTTTTTGGCCGAATGACGTTTGCCGCAACCAACGCTGGCGAGGGCCAAAAAGCCCGCGGCAAGAAACAAAAAGACGTGTTTATTCTTCATTATTATTTAGCTGGAACGTTTTTGAGAATATCTAGCAAGTGGTCCCAAACCATTTGTACGGTGGGGATAAGCAGGCGTTCGTCGGGCGTATGCACATCGCGCAACGTTGGTCCAAACGAAACCATGTCCATGCCTGGATAGCTTGTGGCAAATTGTCCGCACTCCAATCCGGCGTGAATACCACGCACAATGGGTTCTTTATTAAACAGGCGCTTGTACGATTCGATAGCCACCTTGGTTAGTTCGCTATTCGGATTCATCTGCCAAGCGGGGTAGCCGTCGGTTTGTTCCACTTCGGCACCAGCCAATTTCAGCACGGCACCAACGGCATTGCATTGGTTGGTGAGGTTGCTCATCACGTTGCTGCGTTGCGAGGCAAGCAGGTCTACGGTGTTATCGGTTGTTTTCACAACGGCGATGTTGCTCGAAGTTTCTACCATTCCGCCCAATGCCGGGTCTTGGCAAATGGCAAACACGCCATTGGTTATACCCTGCAAGGCCATGATAATGCGGCGGCTAACGTCGGCAGGCATCACCTTTTCTGCATTGGCACTTTCCATAGCAAATTCCATAGCGGTATCGGTAACGTAGAATTCGTCGGCCACTTCATGTGCGAACACATTCCAATCGGCGCGCACGTTCTCCTTTACATCGTTAGGAACAGCCATTACAACGCGTCCGTCGCGTGGTATGGCGTTGTGCAATTTGCCCGAATTGAAACTAGCCAAGCGCACATCGTATTTTTCTTGTTCCAAGTAAACAAATCGTGCAAGCAACTTAATGGCGTTGGCGCGTTTCTTGTTAATGTCGTCGCCAGAGTGTCCGCCCGTAAGTCCCTTAACCGAAATCTGCAAGAAGAAATAGTCTTTGGGGGCCTCTTCTTTTTCAAAATGGAACACAGCATGCGTGCTACGGCCGCCTGCACACGACACGAAAATCTCCCCTTCGTCTTCCGAATCAAGGTTGATGAGCCAGTCGCCTGTCATAAATCCAGGTTCCATTCCCGATGCGCCAGTCATTTGTGTTTCTTCGTCGCTGGTGAAAACACACTCCAATGGCCCATGTTGTATATCGTTGCTTTCGAGTACGGCCAATTGCATTGCTACGCCAATGCCGTCGTCGGCACCAAGTGTCGTACCCTTAGCTTTCATCCATTCGCCGTCTACATAAGTCTGAATGGCATCCGTGTTAAAGTCAAACTCTACGTCAACCAGCTTGTCGCACACCATATCAGTATGGCTTTGCAATATAACCACCTTTCTGTTTTCGTAGCCAGGTGTGGCAGGTTTACGTATAATTACGTTATTCACAGCATCAACTTTTACGTCTAATCCGTGTTTTTTAGCGAACTCTTTAAGGTATTCAACCATTCTCTCCTCGTGTTTAGAGGGGCGTGGTATTTGATTGATTTGCTTGAACTGGTCGAAGACGCAGCTCGGAGATAAATTACTTTTATTCATATTTTGGTTTCTTTTTGAGTGATTTCGTAAATTATTAATTATCTTTGCAGCGTTTGAACACGGCATTTACCGATTGCAAAAATAAACAAAATGGCAGAAACTTTGGCTTTATCCCTGTTAATAATTGCTATTGCAGTGGCATTATTATGTGTAAAGATGATTTTCAGAAAGAACGGTACGTTCTCTTCGCAACATATTCACGACAATCCTGGCCTAAGAAAGCAGGGCATACATTGCGTGATAGACCAAGATAAGGAGGCTAGAAGAGCGGTGTCGACTGCCGTAAACGAACACGGCAGCAATTCTACAAGTAACGTTTGACACACGCTTTTTTTATCATTGGGGACACAAGAGTAAGCTTGTAAAAGAAACAACAAAAATATAATTAAATGAACAAGAAGAACATTTTTGGTACGTTGGCACTGGCCGCAATGACCACGTTGGCTTTTACGGCCTGTAACAAACAGAACTCACAGGCCGAAAACAAGAGCGAATCAAACACTAAAGCTGCTCCCACCAGCATGAAAATTGCTTACGTGGAAGTTGATTCTATCATGAGCCAATACAAATTCTGTAAGGATTATTCGCTCATTTTGCAAAAGAAGGGCCAAAACATTCAAAGCACATTGGCCTCTAAACAACAGGCATTGCAGGCCGCAGCAGCCAACTTCCAGCAGAAGGTACAACAAAACGCTTATACGCGCGAGCAGGCTGAGGCTATTCAGGCAGGACTGCAAAAGCAGAGTGCAGACCTGCAAGGGCTGAACCAACGATTGAGCAACGAGTTCCAAGTGGAAACCGAAAAGTATAATGCTGCTCTTCGCGACAGTCTTCGCCACTTCCTTAACGAATATAATAAGGATAAGAAGTATAGCTTGATATTGAGCAAGGCAGGCGACAACCTGCTATATGCAGATAAGGCTTTCGACATTACCAATGATGTTGTTGCTGGTCTGAACAAGGCCTACAAGCCTGTTAAGGCTGCCGAAACGACCAAGAAATAAGCCAAAGAACTCTGTTGCGCATTGTTTCTAGCCCGTGTCAGTTGGCATGCCTTACAGGTCTAAACCCAGTGTTGGGTGCATGTTGCGCCATGAAACGATATAGAACACGATGACGAAGGCTTATTAATTTCGATTTTAAGTATTTCATAACTTATAACGCCCCAATAGTTTTATACTGTTGGGGCGTTTGTGGATGGGTACGTTAACAACTCAAAAGTTCACCAACTCAAAAACTTAAATTTTTGCTTTTTGTTTTACAATATCGTTCTAATTTTTACTCCGTTCTAGCGAAAATATAGGCTAAAAAGTAGCTAAATTGTCACTATTTCTTGCCTTTCACGCCTTTTGTTTTGTCTGTTTTTAAGAACAAAACCTGCATTTTGCACCGTTTTGCCTTTCTAGTTTGGTTGCCAACCCATGATTTTTGAAGTTCAATTACGCACTTTTAGCCCCTAAAACCCCACTTTTTAACGGCTATTTTGCCCTT